>OGOL01000451.1_pt1 | contig 46780 bp, 46 predicted proteins | sample 1552641 | NCBI WGS metagenome assembly OGOL01 (sample SAMEA2580140, study PRJEB22360) | human gut metagenome | biome: human gut; feature: human-associated habitat; material: faeces | place: Denmark | collected 2008/2010 | reverse complement strand
TGCTCCCGGCAAGCCTGTTCCTTGATGGGCAGTCCCTCCAGCGCATTGTCCATGCGCTGCAAATTGCCGAACACATCAGTTCCCAGCGTCACCGTATGCCGAAGCTGCCCGATCATGGTCAGGCGGTATTCCCGTGCGAAGGTATCAAAGGCCAGCTCCAGCGTCAGGCCGCGATAACTGCCGACCTGTGTCGCCTCCGGGGAGAGCATCGTTTGGCACATGGTCAGCAGCGCCGCGCCCGCCTCTTTCTTGTCGGCATGGGTGACGCCCGTCAGCGTGAGCGGAGAGAAACCGTCCGCGTTTGGGTGGGTATTCTCCTTGACCGTGGCAATATCCGCGCCATACCCGGTGATCCGCGCCTGCATTTCCGCGATTTGCTTCGGAAAGCCCTTGCTGATGGCGTCCTCCAGCGCGTATTTCTGAGAAAGATGGTTGGCTTTCAGCAGTTTCAGCTTGGACACCTCAATGTCAAGATCCATCTTTTCCTTGATCATGGGGTTGCCGCTGGCCAGTGCCTTGATCTCGGCATAAGAAAGCGCCTGCTCATCCACATCTTCGGCGGAGCGGACAGGCGATTTGCTGGTCATGATTTGGCTGATAAATTTCTGCTTGCTCTCCACAAGCTGGTAAAGGTAGGCGTCGAAGGTGCCCTCGGTGACATAGCTGTAAATGTCCACCTCCGGGTTTTCGTTGCCCTGCCGGATGATGCGCCCCTCCCGCTGCTGAAGGTCGGACGGACGCCACGGGCAGTCAAGGTGGTGCAAGGCGATGAGCTTTTGTTGGCAGTTGGTGCCAGCGCCCATGCGCTGGGTGCTGCCCAGCAGGATACGCACCTGACCGCTCCGCACTTTGCCGAACAGATCTTTCTTCTGTACCTCGCTCTTGGCGTTGTGGATGAAGGCGATCTCGTTTTCGGAGACGCCCAATTCCAGCAATTTTGCGCGAATATCATCATAAACGCTGAAGGTGCCGTCATCCTTTGGGGTGGACAGGTCGCAAAAAATCATTTGCGTGGAGTGCTGGTCTGCGGTGCGCTGCCAGATCTCAAACACATTTTCCGCGCACTTGGCGGCTTTGCTGTTGGGGTCGCTGGGGAGCATGGGGTTGACGAGCCGCTGATCCAGCGCCAGCTTGCGGCCATCATTGGTGATGAGCAGCATATTGTCCTCGGTGCTGTCTACCATTCTGTTACGGACTTTTTCGGCGCGCTCCGCCAGCGACGCCACGATCTCTTTCTGATACTCGGAGGGTTTCAGGGCGATGTTGTGGTAACGCGCCTCCGGCACGGGCAGCTTGAGCATATCCGCCGTCTGGATGTCCGCCACATTTTTGAATACGCTCATCAGCTCCGGCAGGTTATAAAACTTGGCAAACCGTGTCTTGGCCCGGTAGCCGGTACCCTCGGGAACGAATTTGTCAAGATGATTTCTTTAATTTTTCTAAACTTAACAAACCGGCTGAAAAGAAATCTTCCTGAACCTCGTGTCTGCATATATCCTTAAATACCTTTTCTATCGGCTTTTTGGCGGTTTCCGACTGCTTTACGCACACAATAAAAGTGGTCTTTCCAATTTGCACCGAATAACTTGAATTTTTGTTTTCCATATCGTTTCACTTCCTTTCCTTTCAAAAAATATGGGACACTCGTTTGCCAAGTGTCCCGATTACTGCCCGAAAATACATTCCCAACAGTCCAAGAAGTCATTAAGTCGGGAGTGTAGTCGAAGTGATTATCTTTCCATATCACGCTTATTTCTTCGTGCCTTGATACGCTCTTGTCTTTCTTTTTCCCTTGCTTCTTTTTCGGCTCGTTGTTCTTCCGCAATCGGCACAGTACAAATATCCGCTTAAACGGTTGCTGTGCGTTCCCCAAGCCGAGGCACGATTTACTCTGCTTCTGCGTTTTTGAACGCTGTCCCAAAGTTCCTGCGATATGATAGGCTCGTGTGTATTCGGAAATACATACTGTTCTTCTTCGTCTGTGCTTTTTCTCTTGTGAAGTTTGAAATTTGTGCTTACCGACTTTCGCAAAACGGTGTGACCGAGATATTCCTGCCTGTCTAAAATATTTCTTATCGTTGACATTGCCCAAAGATAAGGGTTTGTGAACTTGTTGCCGTTGTACTGTTCGGGGTGGTATTCCTTTGCGTATGCCGCAGGGGTTAAAACTTTTTCTTCGGTCAGTATTTCTGCGATTGCCCTTGTACTTTTGCCATCATTGGCAAGAGTAAAGATACGCTTTACCACTTCCGAAGCCACAGGGTCAACCACAAGCGTTTGTTTGTCGCTCGGCAGTCGGTTATACCCATAAGGGATAGAACCGCTACAACGCTTTCCGTCTTTCATACGGGCATCGAATATAGCCTTGATTTTGTTGCTCGTGTCTTTGGCATACCATTCGTTCATAATATTCAAAAACGGAGCAAAGTCATTATCCGAAGCGTTGTTACTGTCAATACTGTTGTTAATTGCAAGGAAACGGACATTTTTCTGTGGAAACAGAACTTCCGTATAAAAACCTACTTGCAGATAATTTCGCCCCAATCGGCTCATATCCTTAACAATCAAGGTTTCTACATTTCCTGCTTCAACTTCTTTTATCAGAGATTGAAAGCCAGGGCGATTGAAATTTACACCCGAAAATCCGTCATCGGTAAAATGGCGAATGTTCTCAAAACCATTCCTACGGGCATAATCTTCGAGGTATTTCTTTTGATTGGTAATAGAATTACTCTCGCCAGTAAGGTCATCATCTCTTGACAAACGCTCGTAAAGTGCTGTAATTCTTGAAGTCCTTGACATTTTCTTATCCTCCTTTCCGTATGTATTTTTTCAATTTAGGACAGTTAATTTTTTTGTCCTATTAAAGTATAGCCCTCCGGGGACAGCTCGATGGCGGTGACGGTCTCGCCGTAGTTCGCCGCCCATGCGTCAAAGTGCTGCAAGCCTTGTTCCTCAAGCGCCGACATCTGCAAATACCGCTGGATGGTGTAAAGCTCCACCATGCTGTTGGAAATGGGGGTGCCGGTGGCAAAGACAATGCCGCGTTCCCCGGTAATCTCGTCGAGGTAGCGGCACTTCATAAATAAATCGCTGGATTTCTGCGCTTCGGTCTGGGCAATACCTCCCACATTGCGCATCTTCGTGTAAAGAAAGAGATTTTTGAAGTAATGGCTCTCATCAATGAAGATACGGTCAACACCCAATTCCTCAAAGGTGACCACATCATCCTTGCGGCTCTGGTCGTTCAGCTTGTCAATCTTGGCTTGCAGGCCCTTCTTGGTTTTCTCCATCTGTTTGATGGTGAAGTTCTCGGCTTTTTCTCGCTTGGCTTCGGAAATGCCCATCATAATTTCGTCGATCTGCTGCTCCAGAATGGCCCGCTGGCGCTCTACGCTCATGGGGATCTTCTCGAACTGCGAATGACCAATAATAACGGCATCGTAGTCGCCGGTGGCGATCCGTCCACAGAATTTCTTGCGGTTTTTGGTTTCAAAATCCTTGCGGGTGGCGACAAGAATGTTCGCTGCCGGATAGAGCTGCAAAAACTCAGTGGCCCACTGCTCTGTCAGGTGGTTTGGCACCACAAAAAGAGATTTCTGACACAGGCCCAGCCGCTTTGACTCCATCGCCGCCGCGACCATTTCAAATGTCTTGCCCGCGCCCACCACATGGGCCAACAGGGTATTTCCACCGTAGAGGATGTGAGCGATGGCGTTGACCTGGTGCTTGCGGAGCGTGATCTCCGGGTTCATGCCGCTGAAATTGATGTGACTGCCATCATACTCGCGGGGGCGGTTGCTGTTGAACAGAATATTATAGGTCTTGCAGATAGCTTCACGTCGGTCCGGGTCTTTCCAGATCCACTCGGCAAAAGCGTCTTTAATGAGTTCCTGCTTACTCTGGGCGATGGCCGTCTCTTTCTTGTTCAGAACGGCAATTCTGCGCCCTTCCTCATCGTATTGGTAATCAAAAATGCGGACATCCTTCAGGTTAAGTGTCGTTTCGATGATCTCATAGGCGTTGATGCGCTTGGTGCCGTAGGTGCTGATGGCCTTGACATTGCCGCGATCCTTGTTTTTGTCCTCGATGCGCCATTCACCGGTGATTTTAGAATAGTGGACCTTCATGCCCCATTGTGCGCTGCGGGGTGTACCCAGCGTTTCAAAAATAAATCGGCGGACATATTCAGTGTCCAGCCATGTAGCGCCCAGCCGGACGGAGATCTCGCTGGCAGTGAGGTCGGTGGGCTGCACCCGCGCCAATGCCTCGGCGTTGATCTGATACTGCGGGTCCTGCTCCGCCTTACCTTGGGCAACCGCCCATTTCTGACGCACATTGCCGGAAAGATACTCGTCCGCGGGCAGGTATTTCTCATACCCATCGCTCTCGCCGGTGTAAGCGGGGTTCAAAAAAATCACGCCCTTGAGGTCAGAAAACAGCGTTTCCTCGTCCTTGCCGGTGAGCCTGCCCATATAGTCCATATCCACATGGGCCTTTTCTCCGATGGACAGTGCCAGGGCCTCCACCGCTGTGTCTACCTTTTCAGCGGGCTTGTGGCTGCGGATGGTGCGCTTGGTGAACAGGTCCGCCTTGCGTTTCAGGTTCCGGTCCTCGTCCAGAATTTCCAGTGAACACAGCAGGAAGTAGGAACTGTCCTGATCAAAGGCGATGGCGTTACCGCGGGAGTTGATGAGTCCGTATTTTCTGGTGAAGGCATCGTAGAGGGCGTTCAGCTTGGCTTGCTGCGCCTTGATTTCTTCATCGGGATAGTCCTCGGTCTGGTATTCCAACAGCGTCCGCACACAGTCCCGCAGCTCGATCATGCCGCGGATTCTACTCTCTGCCGTCTTGGATACCTCCACCGGGTTCATGCGGCTGTTTTCACGGTAATAGATCTGGCCCGCTACCAGTGTATAGGAAAAATTACGGACAGCGGGGTCGGCCTCAACGGAATGATCCTCGCCCTCCAATTCCTCCTCCCGGTCATAAGCGGTGATCTCGCCGTGGATATTTTGAACGGCCTCCGCCAGCAGTGCTTCCAACGGCTGCTCCGGGTACGGCTCACAGGTAGGCGTGGGGCCGAACGGCCCGGACACCATCTTCATCTCGCCCAGCACCATGTCGGGGTGGTCGATGAAGTAGCTGTTCATCTGGATGCCGTCCTCGTTGGTGGCAAGGTGTACCCATTCGGGTTCTATATCCACCATTCGTTCCCGCTTTTGAAGGAACAGAATGTCTGAAACGACCTCGGTTCCCGCCGCAGCCTTGAACGCATTGTTGGGCAGCCGGATGGCCCCCAGCAGCTCCGAGCGCTGCGCGATGTATTTTCGCGCGCTGGCGGTGCGCTTGTCCATGGTGTAGCTGGAGGTCACAACGGCGATAACGCCGCCCGGTCTGACCTGATCCAGCGCTTTGGCGATGAAATACTCATGGATGGGGAAATTCAGCCGGTCATAGCGTTTGTCCGGCACATGGAACTGACCGAAGGGAACATTGCCGATGGCAACATCAAAAAAGTTATCCGGGAAGGCAGTTTTCTCATAGCCCTGCACCGCAATACTGCTTTTCTGATAAAGCTGGCGGGCGATGCGGCCAGAGAGATCGTCCAGCTCCACGCCATAGAGCTTGCTGCCGCTCATGCTTTCCGGCAGCATACCGAGAAAATTGCCGATACCGCAGGCTGGCTCCAGAATGTTGCCCTGCGTGAAGCCCATCTGCCCCAAGGCGGCATAGATGCCGCGGATGACCACAGGCGGCGTGTAGAACGCCGTGAGCGTGGATTCGCGGGCGGCGGCGTATTCGGCATCGGTAAGCAGTTCTTTCAGTTCAGCGTAACGAGGATTTTTCTCGTCAAAGAAGTCCGCCAGACCGCCCCAGCCCACATACTGTGCCAGCACCGCCTGTTCCTCCGCTGTGGCGGCTCGGTTCTCCGCCTCCACGGTTTTCAGGGTACGGATCGCGTCCAGATTGCGCTGAAAACGCTCCAGCGGCGCACCCTCTCCGATATGGTCATCGGTGATGCGGTAGTTCCGGCCATCCGCGTCCAGCGGATAGGCAAGCGCGTTTTGCTTTTTCTTTTTCGGCGGGGTGAGTACCGCAGGCGGCTCGTCCGTCTGCGGTGTCGCGGTTTCCCGCACCATGTCCGGCTGCTCCATGTGAGCGCGGACATAGTCGATGGATTCCTTTCGGAAGATGGGAAACCCTGTCCCGCCTTCAAAGGTCACATCCCGCAGCGATACATTTTGCGTATGATCGTCTACGCTGTCCACTTCAAACTGCCGTCCATCTATGGTCAGGCGTGTGCCAACGATAACGGGATCGGCAGTTGAAACAGGTTCGGACTGCGGCTGCTCCGGCTTCGCTGCGGGGTTCCTGGACTGCTCCACATAGAGCCATTCCGCCGCTTCCTTTTCGCTGACCGTCTTTCTGACCTGCTCCAGATAATCCTCGGCCTGCCACTCGCTGGAGAAGTGTTCGCTGACACCATCTTCATCCACATAGACTTCGTCCCGAATATCGTCCCAGACGGCGTAGCCGTCGTCCGTTTCGATCACGCTGAACCGCTCATAGGCGGGCGGCTGCTCTGCGGCAAGCCGTGCTGCATCCTCTGCGACCTGCTCCACAAAGCTGCGTTCCTGCTGAGGAGCATCATGCCGGTGATTGAACAGGCTAAACTCACCGTTTACATAGGCATAAAGTTGAAAATGAGTTTCATGGACAAATTCATAGTGGCGGTCATCTTTTTGCATTTCACCCAACCGGGCATTCAATGCGTCCATGAGCCACATTGCAGTGGACTTATCCTGCAATTCTTCTTCAATCAGCGGTACCGCCTGATAATAATCCATACCCATGTAATAGGGACGCGGCACATTGTCCGGTGCATTGTACAGGCTGGAGTAAATGGCCCGCGCCACCTGTCTCCGCTCATACTCTGGGATCTTTGCGATGGCATCCTCGCCGGGGAATCGTTTCTGTGCGATCAGGCGCTCATACTCCTTGACCACATTGGGGATGGTCAGATGGACGGTATCATATTTCTTGAAATTATAGTCGCGCTCATACTCCAGCCCTTTTGATGTTTTCGTGTGCTGGTATCCGGCACGGCCACCGCCGCTGTACTCACCAAAGCTGCCCTTGATGAATTTCTGATGTTCCTCCGGCGTGTGAGGATAGCAGAAGTGAGAATATACGGCCAGTCGGCTATCCAGATGGTCACAGAGGAAAAAACCGTCGATCTCGTCTTGTGTGATGAACATTTTGCACTGACGCAGGAAGCTGGGCTGAGCATCAAAGTGCCGTTCCTCGTATGGCAGGTCGTTGAGGATGATGCCGATGCGGTGGGTGCTATACGCTGAAAGACGGTAACGCAGAATGGATGGATCATCATAATAAGCGTAGAGAAAAGCGTGGTATTCCTGCGCCAGCATTTGTAGGCCACCATCCGTCTTTGCGAACGCGACCATGTCCTCGTCCAGTTCCGGGTAGCCCTTGTGCTGGTCGTGGATCGCCAATGTCTGCGGGAAAAGGCCCTGTGCGCGGCCTTCTTCATTCAGGTCACGGGCCGTCATCAAAAGCGCGTCCATCGCTTCGTGCAGCACCTTGTCAGGGGCCTGCGCCAGTTCGGCGGCGGAGAGATATGTCCCCGCCTCCAGCAGCTCCAAAATCCGTGCCGACGCCTGTTCCCATGTGACCATGGTTTTGCTGTACCCGGTGCGGACGCTGTCCCCTTGGGCGAGGTGGACGCCATCCTCCATGAACCACACGGCGTATTTGCGGCCCTCGTACTCGATGCCGCGCCCATTTTCCGTGCCAAACTCCCGGCGCAAAAACTCTTCATTTTCCTGCTCTGGCCATTCCCGCATATAAAATACGGCGATGCGCTCCGCACTGTTGGGTTCATTGCCGCCCGTGCAGAGCGCCAGATCAATGACCTCCTGCGGCACCGTGCGGGCCGGGGCCAGAATGCCGGTGGCTGTGTCTGCCGGAGTCTCGTACACCGGGGCGTCGCCGCCCATGTCGAATAGGGCAAGCTGCTCTGCCATCACCGGCGCGTTTTGCAGACCCAGCTTGATCTTGTATTCGCCTCGCTCGATCAGGCCCTCGGTCATTTCGGTGATGACCGACCATGAAAAAACAGACTCCGAAGTGCGGGAGAGGTAACTGCCCTCCCACATCAAAAGTCCGTCTTTCTCGGCATGGTAGCCTGTCCGAACGCCGTCGGTCAGGACCTCCACCCATATATCGTTGTAGCTGTTTTTTAAGAACTCCGTGCGCTCCGCAAGGCTCTTGTGGCTCTGGAAATACTCAAATATCTCCTGCCGCTTGTGCTTGCGCCCGCCGTCGTCCAGCAGATTCGCTTCAATGAGGTGCATATCCAGGAAAGCAGGAAGCTCCGTACTGTTGGGGGTTACGGCGTCATGCTCCAGCGCAAAGGCCGTAGCCTGCTCCTGTGCCTTTTCATCCGGGTAATTGCCATAGACGCGGAGGCACTGGCGTGTTTCGGCATCATACACGGCAGCGCCGTCGTATGCAAAACCGTCTTCCTCCATCGTTCCGGCAACATAGCCCTGCGCCGCGGCCTCTGCTTCCACCAGCGTTTGATAATCCAGCTTATCGTCAAAGCCGTTTTCAAAATGGTGGTAGGCAGCGACCTGATAGGGTGCGGCCATCTGTGCGGCATAGCGGTCAATTGCTTCTGCGGTCAGCCATTCCGGTTTTTCCGGAAGGGCGTCATACAGCTCTCGCATTTTCCTGATCTGCGCGTAAACGCTGCCCGCCCACAAATGCTTTTCGCTCCGGCCCCCAGCGCCGAGGAAGTAGTCACAGTCGGCCCGCAGACGATCCAGCAGCACATAATCCCCGCTGTGATCGGCAAAGGCAGGAAGCGTATCACTTCCTGCCTCTGTGGGTTCTTCGGTTGTTAGCTGTAAATCAGGTCGCTGAGCACCAGTTCCTCCGCGCAGTGCCGGAGATTGTTCATCAGCCCCGTCCAGCGCAGGGGATCGGTCGCTTTCAGTGCCTCCGTCACGCCCTCGTTCTGTGCCATCCGCGCCACGGTCTGCTCCACCATCTTCTGCGCGGTCTGCTCGATCTCCGCCAAATGCTCCGTCAGCTTGCCGCTGGTTTTCAGGTTGGTGTAAAGCACCCTGCGGTGCTTTTTCAGGTACTCTCTCCGCAGCTCCGCGTACTTGTCCAGATGCACCTCCGGCGTCTGCGGCATCAGCAGGTTCGGCACCTGAAAGCCATCCTGCATCCTGTAAGTGATCTCCATACTGTTTGCTCCTTTCTCGGTCTTTTTCGTGTTGTTCTGTGTGGCCATCATAACCGTTTTTTTCACGGTTTGCAAAAAACTGATCCCGCTGGGCCTGCATGACTGTACGGCTGATCTCCCGCAATCCCATCTCCGCGATGTCGCTGGTGGCGATGCCCAGGGCGTTGATTGTGGGCGGTGTGTTGAATTCGTAAACATGGGCAAATTCGTCAGCGGTGAAATAATCGTCCGCCCGCAGGCCCAGCCGGGTCATCAGCATATAGGCCACGCTGACCTCCAGTGCGTCCCGGTAGAACGCCTCTAAATTGAGGTCATCCAGCTCCTCCAGCAGACTGTCCTCGCGGCAGTTGCGGAGATCTTGCAGGTAGTCTGTGATGTTATCTGCCACGGCATTGTGGCAGGCAGAGCGCACCGCATCCGCCAGATTTTCTTTTTCGGCAAGGTTGCCGAAGGTGGCCTCCAGCGTTTCAATGACCTCCGGCTCAAAGGCCGGGTGCATCGTCCAGATAGGCAGCGGACGGGCAAAGCGGGACGCATGGGTGTCCGAAACATCAAAATAGAGTTTCAGGCAGTTTTGTCCGTCATCACCAAATACGGCAATGCTCTTGGCTCCGCGATTCACCCAGCGGCCAAACTGACGATTCCAGCGCTCCATCTCAAGGACCGCCGTGGCGTCCGGGCGCTGGGCGTAGATCAGAATTTGATCATCAAAGGGACATTTGTAGTTATAGCAGGCCGCGCGGAGAAAGCCCGTCCAGCTTTGATAGCTGCCGGTGACGCTCTGCACAGTCTGGTCATATAGCTCAGTGATAAGCTGAAATTTGGTAGGCAAGTTGGCACCTCCTTATTGACTTCATAGTATAAAATAATTAAAATATAGTCACAATAATACTATCACCAGAAAGGGGTATCACTATGAATATACGTCCTTCTGCTGCGATCCGTCAAAGCTACAACGAGATCGCTGATCTGTGCCGCAAATCTGCCGAGCCGGTTTTCTTGACGAAAAACGGGGAGGGGGATCTGGTCGTCATGGATATAGACACCTTCAACCGCCGCGAGAAACTGCTGAAACTCCGCGAGGAACTGTTGGCCGTCGAGGAGGATCGCCTGTCTGGGCGAACAGGCTGCACACCGGATGAGTTGGATTCCTATCTCGACAATGTGATCGCGGAGGCATGACATGGTGGAAGAAAGGCTGTATCGTGTCATCATTTCCGACCGGGCCAAGCGTATGCTGGGAACGCATATCCGCTTTCTGGCTAAGGTGAGCAAAAGCGCCGCCACCGAGAAAAAGCAGCAGTTGCTTCAGGAGATCCGTTCTCTTTCCAGGATGCCCCAGCGTTTTCCCTTTTTTGAGGCGCTTTATATTCCACCGAACAAATACCATAAGCTGTATGTGGAAAACTGGTATCTTATCCTGTATCAGATCCGTGATGATACTGTCTATGTGGACTACATTCTGGACTGCCGGAAGGAATATAGCTGGCTGCTCCAAACATAATTGAACACCGGTCAAGAGGGGATGGGCTGCCGTCCCCTCTCCCTTTTCTACCGCTCCGGCCCTGTTCGTTTTTTCGCTTGGAGCCGGTCACTCTTTTGCTGATCTTTTTGGGCCTTTTCAAACGGTTTTCGCTGATAGCAGTAAATATAAAACTGATAGTCATTTTTAACCGGCGTACAGCGGAGCATATACACATACTGTTTGGTTTTCACCATGAAGCCGCAGGAAGGAAACATCGCGCCCTTGATGGCACAGGTCCTCCCATAGCGGTCACAGCAACGGTTCATGGCGGCAAAGTCCCGCAGCGGAGAATCCGGCTGCTCCCGCAGCCAGTTCACGGTGCGGTCAATATCGGCCTTAAACTCCGGCGTGTTCAGCGCATCCTGCTGGTGGGGCCACCATGTTGTATAAAACTGCTTGCCGCTGCCAAAATCACCCCGCAGGTGTCCCACGCAGCCTACGGTCTTGTCCTGTTCCTCGCTGCGGGAGAAATAGAGAGCGTGCAGTACAGGCTCATTGACGCTGTAAAAGTCAATGACATCCTTATCGCTGGCGGGATATTTCTCCTGAAATTCCGCAAGGGTGCGACACTCACTATCCAGAAAGGAAAGGCTGTCATTCTCCATTGGAATCCACCCATCAATGGGAAGTTGGAACGGCTCACGGGTGAGGACGGTGCCGTAGTAGTTGGCGAAAATGCTCCTGGCCAGTTCGATGGGTTCACCCCAATCCTCATCCCCGTGGCGCAGCTCGTAGCGATATACGCCCTCCGGCACGGTGGCTCGGTCAACGCGGCATTCTGTAAACAGTGCCGGTCGGTCAAAAATCGTGACCTCCTGATAGGTCACCTTCTGCGCGTCATAGCTCATCTGGCTTCACCTCGTTCCTTGTGTTTCTTTTGCACTCTCTGTTGTGCTAAAAACTCCGGCACTTCCTTGAAACCAACGCTATCCGTGTAGTAGGCGGTTTTCTTTCCACCTTGCGTCAGTACCACGATGTCGCTTACAGACAGGGCGCGCATCCGATGGGCAAAGGGGCGGGAATCTCTATTGTGCTTTGCCCACAGATCCTCCAGCGAATTTTCCTTTGCGTACATACCGGCGTAAGAACGCTGATAATCAGCACTCCGAAGTTTCCCCTTCGCCGCTTCATAAGACCGGAAGCAGTAGTCTGCGTCAGCGGTTGCGGAAATTTGATAGATTTCATAGGTGCCAATCTCGGCGCTGATTTTCGGCGTTCTGGGAACATAGGTGTTGCCGTTGCGTTCCTGCATTTCCGCAAACTCGCAAATATGATAGGCGGAGTTGCCGACGCAGACATGGCAATCGTCAATGTACTTACAGGGCAAAACCATCTTTTCACCGTCAAAGCGGGTAATGACGATGCTTTCCCCGTCCTTGATGGTAAAGAGCGTGTGGTATTCGCTGTCGATAAAGCGGATCATGCGCTCATCCTTGTTAGGGTTTGGAAAGGCGAACACGCCCATAATGTTGACCGGCTCACGGTCTGTCATTCTCTTTCACCTCTATCGTTCTAAAAAATAAGGCCGGGACATTCATCGTAGAATAATCCCGGCAAAGCGAAACGGCACGGTTTCCCGTGCCGCTCATTCGATGATTCGATTATCGTGCGCCCCGATTCTGCTTGGCCGGATGCCTTTTGGTCGGGGCGTTCTTCGCCCTTTCCAGAGAATAATCCAGGATTCGCTCCTTGCGTTTCTCCAGCATGGTGCAATAGAAGCGTTTCTGCAAGTCCGTAATAAACGGCGTATCCGCAATGAGCTTGCGTATCCTTGCCATATCAATACGGGGGACAATGCGCTTCAATGCGCGGTTACAGTCCTCATTTTGCAGGGAAGAAATAAAATCAAAATACTTGATCTTTTTCCCGTTGACCATAATCGCAGAGGTAGGGATCTCAAAAATGCGGTAATTCATGTCCTGTTCACTGGCAAGCACCGTTGCCATGATCTTCTCGTCTGCTTGAGGATACAGGCTACTGCCGCAGTCATAGACCGGAGCCAGTGTCATCTGATCCGTCCGCGCATCATAGAGGAAACCCCAGTTTCCGTTATGTCGGTCCCAGTTACCGATCAGCGCATCTACAATGAACATATCCCAGAATCTCTCCGTTACCGCCATGCGGTCAACTGCATTTTGTTCCTCAAAGGTGTGAAGAATATCGAACAATTCCGTACCGTAGCCGCTGCGCTCAGAGTCAATGATTTGGTTTTTCAGGGAGGCGAAATCCTGTAGGGTGACACCCGGTTCTGTAAAGTCTCCGCAGGCCACCACGATTTTTTCTTTTCCCTTTACAGTATAGGTGCCAAGCATGGTTTTCTGCACAGGAATACCAATGCTCTCATAGATTTGACAGCCAAGGTATTCGGAAAAGCAACTATTGCTGTAACTCATGTCCTTGTTTTTGGTGGGCGGAGGAGGAAATTTCAGCATATATTGCTGCCCCTCGTAAATTACAGAGATCTTGCTGCCGTTCGCTCCGGCATACATTTTGTTTCGCTTCGGAAGGTTTGTAAAATCAACGATTTGCATTTATTCACTCCCGTTCCATTCTCAAATATTTTTCACGGAGATACCACGCCTGCTCCGGGCTAATGATCTGGTTGACCTCCGCGCTGTTGATGTTGCTTTGCAAATTGCAGTAATCGCAGTCCCAAAGCGTATAGTCCTCGCCATTGTCCACCTTCTGCCACGCTTTCACCATGGCTTGGATGGACTCCTGCAAAAATTCCGGCAGTCCGCACTCCAGATAGCTACGGTCTTTGGGAAGGCCCTTTTCGTCATAGGGCGAGGACAGCTTCATCATGTCCTCCATCGTGCTGTTCAGCGCCTGCGCCAGCTTTTGCACCGTCTTTGCATTGCACCGCTCCATATCGCTTCTTCCGGCGCATATATCCATAATCGTCGTCTTGGGAACGCCGCTGAGCTTGGATAGCTGATATTTTGAAAGGTTCCGCTCATTGAGCAAAGTCTGCAAGTCCATTTTCCTCGACTCCTGTTCTGAAGGGTTCTTGCGATACTTTCATTATATCGGCGTGCCGACTTACCGTCAATAGCGGCGATGCGACTTTTCTCGCACTTACGGCCATTCATTACCGTTCGGCTTTATGTTCCCCAAGGTTTCGCTCATGCGGCACACACCTCTGCCGCTCCATCTGCTTTTTGTATTCATTTCCGACCCGTTCACAGAAATCCTCGATGCAGGAAGAACGGTCAGAGCGGTAATGCCCCCAAAAGAAATTGGGTGGGCCGTCCCCGTCGTTTTTGCAGTTGCGCTGCCATGTGACAAAGGGGGCAGGGGCTCTTTCACATTCGCCCATAACAAACTCGGCACTGCCGACGCGGGCGCGGGCGGTGATGTGGTATTCCTGATTGACTGCTTCGCCCACTACATAGCAGCCGCACTCCAACTGGACGGTGCAACTCTCGTTTTGTGCGAAGGTCGCTGTCACCGGCATGACCGGAAGCCCACGCACCAGATCCGGCAGCATGATGAACTGCGACCTTTGGCTCATCAGCTCTTGCGGCAGTTTGTCCATAGGCAGGTAAAAGTGCTGCTTGCCCATGATCTCATAGCGCAGCAGGAAACTGCTGACGGGATAGTACACGCTCATGATTGGGTCTTTGATATGGCCTTGGACGATGTTGGAATTCACATATCTTGCGTTGTCCAAATACCATTGCGGGTTCGCGCCTGGTGTATTCCAGCCGAACATGGAGCCTGCCAGCATTGCCGCTTCCTGAATATCCGTGATGCTGCGCCGCGCATTGTGGCTGCTGGCGATCTCGCGGTTTTCCTCCCGGCTGCCGGTATCCCATTCGGAGGGATAGTAACCGCTCTCGCCTTTTTTGATGATAATAAGCTGACCGCTGGACGGCAGAATGGAAAAACAGGTCTCCGGCAGGTCATTCCTGCGCATCGGTTCGTTCCTCATCGCGCCTGCTCCTGCTGGCGCTTGCGGTGCCAACCTTCCAACAGCTTGATGATGACATCCTCCATCTGCTTTGGGGTGTAGCTGGAGGGAAAGTATTTTTGCAGACGGTCGTTGCGGATCGTGACCTTGCGTTCCAGCGGCTTTTCCTCCCGCATGATGAGGTCGATGATGTTGTTTTCCAACTTCCCCTCGCCGCTGAGCTGCTTGAGCCGCTGGGCCTGTCCCAGCGACGGGGACACTTCATCACGCTCCATGACCAGCAGGAGGTAGGTTTGTTCTTTTTCAGACAGGTGGGAGAGGAAATCCGCCGCGGGAACGAATTTAAGCGTTCCCGCGTCCACCGCGTCCAGCAGCGGCGGAATCAGCTTATTTAGGCGCACATAGCGTTGGATTGCCGTTGCGTTGTCGGCTACTTGGTCGGCAAGAATTTTAACCGATGCTCGTCTATCAAAATTATCTCCAAGTTGGAGATAATTTTTAGAAGGTCGTCCAGCCTGCCGCCTCATGGCGTCCAGCTTCAGCTTGTAGGCTTTGGCTTTCTCGCTGGGCAGTAAGTCCTCGCGGTTGATGTTATAGTCCACAACAAGGATGTCCGCTTCCTCGTCGCTGTAATTGCGGACGATGACGGGACGGGTATCCAATCCCACGGCTTTCGCGCAGTAATCGCGCCGATGGCCGGAGATAATCTCATACCCGCTGCCCTCGCGGGGGCGAACGATCAGCGGCTCGGCGATACCGATGTGCTCGATGCTGTCCATGAGCCGCACCAAGTCCGGCGTGGGCCGGTCAATGGTGTACGGCTGGCGGGAATATGGGAAAACCTCTGCTGCGGGAACGATCTGAATCCGCTCCTGCCGGTCGGCTTCACGCTCCGCATCCGTTTTGAACAGGTCATCGTACCGGGTCAGCTCGATGCCGCTTAATTTGCTTGTCAAGGCTCAACACCTCCCTCGTCAGATTTTCATACGCCAGCGCCGCCTTGCCGCTGCGGTCATGGTCGTAAATGCTTTTGTTTTCCACGCTGATCTCCGCCGCCTTGATGGAACGGGGAATTTCGCTTGCGAATACATGACCGCCATAGGTCTTGCGGACAAGCGCATTGATCTCCCGCGCCAGTGTGGTACGGCTGTCCACCATCGTCAGCACAATGCCGTCCACCTCCAGCTTCGGGTTGAGCTGCCGTTTCACGCGGGTGATGGTTCGCAAAAGCTGTTCCAGCCCCTTTGCGGGGAGATATTGCGCCTGCACAGGAATGATCACGCTGTCCGCCGCAGTCAGGGCGTTGATAGTCAGCATACCGAGGGACGGCATACAGTCGATGAGCGCGTAATCGTAGCGGTCCGCTACCGTGGTCAGATATTGCCGCAGCACCGTTTCACGGCTCATGGTGTTGACCAGCGTGACCTCCAGTGCCGACAGCTCAATATTGGCTGGGACAAGGTGGACGCCGGATGGGTGGTGCAGGATGCCCTCACCGGGTGCGATGGGCTGCTCGGAGATGACTTTCTCCATCAGGGTGGAAAGCGTGGGGGATAATTCGTCAGGCTGCGGCCAGCCCAACATCTGCGTGAGATTGCCTTGTGCATCGGCGTCGATCAGCAGAACTTTTTTACCTTGCCGAGAAAGACCAATGCCGAGGCTGGCGGCTGTGGTGGTCTTACCCACGCCGCCCTTTTGGTTTGCCAGTGCGATTGTTTTCAATGGGACACCTCCTCCAACAAAAAAGGAGCCTTACGGCCCCTGTTCTAACAAAGCTGTTGCTTCTTACGGCTATTCTTTTTTCGGGTGGTATTCTTTCTATTCTCAGTCTTGCTATATCTCAGTCTTATTAGCGTTCGATTATCGAATGTCCAGAAGTTCGGAAATCGAATGTCTTGAAATTCGATTATCGAATCTCTGGAAATTGCAGAATAATCCTGCGGCGAAAATGGCGCAGTTGGCTCATAACAGGGCAAATTATGTACCGGAAAAGTTTTTTACATAAATCAGCGTGGGCCGCCCAAGCCCCTGCCGTTTTCTCTCAATCAGGCCAATGCCCTTCGTGCTGTCCAGTTCGGAAAAAAGCCGCGCTGCTTTCTCGGAGCGGCAGCGCAGGGTGTCCATGACTTCCTCTGCGGTGAAGATGATAAAGACGCGGTTCTGCTCGTCGATCCAGCCGTTCCGATAGGACAGTTCCATACGGTCAAGCAGCAGTCCGTACAGCAGCTTGGCATCGGTAGAAAGTTCAGCAAAGCGGTCATCCGTCAGCAACAGTTTTGGAATGCGAAAGAAAGCGTATTGTTCACCAGAATGACCGTAGTAATAGGGAAAATTCAATGGCATAAGATTCACCACCTCCTCCTACATAAGCAAATGGAGCATACATGATGTATGCTCCATTTGCTTATGTAGGCAACAGAATATGTGTTTTATAAAATATATCCAAATGACGATTATAGCTGTCGAACCGCATATTACCAGACAGGGTTTCTTCACTATCTTTTGAATCAATATTTAGGGAAGATATGGGGCGGGGAAAAGCTCCTTGTGCCTTTGAACCACATGTTAAAGAAATACTATGCGCAAAGTTCCGATCAGGATGACCTGATCTCCATTGGGACCATTGGGCTTATCAAGGGGATCTCCAGCTTTGATCCCTCCAAAGGTGCCCGGCTAGCTACTTACGCAGCAAGATGTATTGAAAATGAGATTTTAATGTATTTCCGGTCTCAGAAAAAATTGCAGGGAGAGGTATCCCTGTCGGAGACCATCGAATCGGATCGGGAGGGCAACGCCTTGCAGCTGATGGACGTCATCGGTGTAGATGACACCATGCTGGAGGATCTCTATGACCGGGACAGTGCCCTGCGCCTGCGGCGGTTGGTGAAGGAGTGCCTGACCCAGCGGGAATCAGAGGTCATCCGTCTGCGGTACGGTCTTGGCGGCACCGTCCCCCTGACCCAACGGGAGATCGCCTCCACATTCGGCATTTCCCGGAGCTATGTATCCCGCCGGAGCTAATGTAAGTGAAGCCCGGAAAGCCTTGAAAACACAAGCTTGTCCGGGCATCGGGCGTGTTAGGGTAGCGCCGCCATTATTGTAAGTGGTGTAGAAAAATTAGAAAGATAAGCGGCTGTTCATCATATCTGTTATGTTGTTGGGAAATACGTTTTGCCGCCCCAGTTCATCTGAGTGTGGGGTTGCGAGAAGATTTGAGGATTGTTTTCTTTCATTTCTTCAAGCAAAGCAAAATCTCCATCACTTGAGAAAACACATCTTTCACTTTGCATGGCACAGAGCGAATTGTAATAGTCAATATATGCTTCGTTATCTAACAGCACATATCTTCTTTCCAAGTGTGCATTTTGAAAGTGATAAGAACCATCAAACATTACTAAAATGCACTCTGGAGAAATAGGAAAGAACACTTCCACTCCTTTTGATTTCAATCCGTTCATTGACATAATAGGGTGATCTACATGCGCATGCGTACCTATAGGACTATCAGAGGTATATAGCTTCTTTTTTGTTTGATTAATACATAGAATCCATGTCAAACTAAGAAAAGAAATTGCAAGGTCTGAGAGGCTTTTTAAATCCATTAACATTTGGGCTTGAATATTTTTGCTGTCATTTTTTGAAATAGCATATTTTCCTATGACCTCATCCGATGCTCCCATATCTTTCAATGCCTGGACTAAACAATCGGCAGAATCGATAATACGATTCCTGACTTGCTTTATTCGTATATATTGAATTGCAAGATAGGCGGAAAGCATGCCCTTTTTGTCTTCTGATATAAAATAGCAGTTTTCTATTATCCATGGTGTAGCAGAAGTGGCTTTTCCGATAATCTCCTTTAATATATTTGCAAAATCTCCTTCAACTTCATTTGCAAAAGTATGTTCAATACCCTGCGACAATTCGTCGCTATCCCATGATAATCCTTCTACCTTCAGGGCCGCTAAAAACTCTTTAGAGAAAATTTCGTTGGGATTGATATCATAGAAGCAATTCTCCGAAGCAATGTCATTTATACTATTTACTCTTTCATTATCTGTTTTCTTATCGTATACATGAACTTGATACGTCCCTGGAATTGCCCATGCCTTAAGATAGGACTGAGGAACATAATGTTGTTTTTTTGTTTTTTGCATCAGATTCTCCTAAAAGATAAGTGACTGGTTATCAAAATTTTTTGCTGATTGTGATGCCAGCAAAAGGTTGCCTACTAATAGTGCGATTAATCATTCTTGAGAGCAGATGCCAGTCATTTCAAAAGCAAAGAATGGTTGGCCGAAAGCTGATTCGTAGAGGTCAGCTTTCCAACCAACTCCGCAATCTCAGCAACATAACCGATAATCGCATTAGTAATTTCAAAAGGAGGTTTTTTATTCTTCATGGTGTTTCTCGCATCAAAACTCTTTTATTGATATTATATCACAGCATCGCTCATTTCATCAATCAAAAAGTAGCTGAGATTACAAAAAGGTCGCCCTTTATGGCGACCTTTAAACATTGAATGAGGTGTAAGCAAATGGGAAATTGTATTGGATTTCGAGTCTGATCTCTTTGGCCCACTTCGTTACCACTTATCGGCGTATATAATTTATCCACACAAGTCAAAGGAGAAATTATATATGGTAAGTGGTCATTTAGCAGTCAAGAAAAATCGATGGTACGCTATTCTGTGTTTACGTCATCCAGATGGACGCAGATACGATAAATGGATAACAACCGGATTGTCTTATCCTGGAAATAAGAGGAAAGCCGAAGCTATGCTAATAGAATTGCGTCGACAGCATTTCAACTCCCATATATGGAATGCGGCAACACTGCTTTCCGAGTACATACCTGACTGGCTCAAGACTCGTCAAAAGGAGATTTCTGAAACAACATACAGTTCATATCTTCAAATCGCAAATGAGATTGTTCGCTACTTCTTGAATCAAGACATTCGTTTGAGTCAAATAAGTCCCCATCATATTGAGACTTATTATCAAACACTATACGAAAGAGGGCTAAAGTCCAACTCCGTATTACACCATCATGCGCTGCTTCATAAGGCTCTCGAAGATGCCAGTCGAAAGGGGCTGATTGCTGAAAATCCGATGGAAAAAGTCAAACGTCCGGCAAAGGGTAGATTTATTCCGCATCCTTATACCGCTGAAGAAATGAAAACATTATTTGCCGCTCTGCAAGGCCACTACATGGAAGTGCCTATTAAACTTGCTGCTTACTACGGCCTGCGTCGTAGTGAGGTTCTGGGGCTGAGATGGCAAGCAATCGACTTTGGGCAAGAAACGATTTCCATTGAACATACCATTTGTGAAGTTTCCCAAGCGGTTTCCAATCAGAGAATTATAGGACGAGATACGGTAAAGCAGAAATCCAGTAATCGTACACTTCCAATGACTCCAAATATAAAGGCACTTCTGCTCGAGTATCGTGGCAAGCATCGCCAACAAAATGAACACACCGCTACCGATTACTTATTTACCGATGATTCCGGGAATGTGATTCGTCCCGGACACATCTCTTATGCTTTTCAAAAAATTCTGAAGGAAAATGACCTGCGCCGTATCCGATTCCACGATCTCCGCCATAGCAGTGCAGGAATACTAATATCCAACCGCGTACCGCTGGTGGAGGTACAGCAATGGCTCGGCCATAGCACAATCCGTATTACAGCAGACCTATATACGCATCTTGAATACGAAATCAAAAAACGAAGTGCCGCGGTGATGAGCGACATTCTATTTAATCATATGGAGGGTTCAACGAATGAAACGAATTGAAGAACTATTGTCCACCGCATCGCCACAAGAACTTTCACGGGCCAGAAGGCTTTTGCAAAGCAACCAGTTCCTGAGCGCAAAATTCATAGATGACGCTGGTATACAAACCTTCGAAGCAATGATCACATATCGCAATGGAATTCTCATGCCTTACTTCATGGTGGGCGATGACCATGCTTTGGTTTGCCAATGCAGCAATCATGCCGGGTTGTGTGTTCATAAAATCGCGCTGTTGCTGGCTGCCAAGTGTATGCTGGAAGAAAACTGCCCGGATTACCACACAACTCTCAAGCAAAGAACTGCAAACGCGATAGATCATGGTATACGAGAGATCTTAAAGAAACCCTGATTGACCAACAATCCTTTCCTGGGATTGAAGGCAGATAACCAATAAACGACGGAATGTCAAATAAACTCTGAGAGTTTGGCTACAAGAAAGCTTTCAGCGATTACAAAGGGATAATCTATGGTGGAAACTGCATATCCTAACCACAGGTGATGATGTTATGAAAAAATCAAATTGGAAGGTATATGCCTTCTGGATCGTTCTGGCAGAAGCAGTCGGTGCACTCTCCGGATGGCTGACGCGAAAAGGTGTCAAAATCTATAACGCAACCGTCGAGCAGCCGCCCTTATCTCCGCCAAGTATTGTATTTCCCATCGTTTGGGGGATTTTGTTTGCACTCATGGGTATTGGGGCTGCGCGAATCTATCTGGCTCCGGCATCCGATGCCCGGTCACGCAGCCTGCTGCTGTTTCTTGTGCAATTGGTGTTCAATTTCTTCTGGAGCATTATCTTCTTTAATTTACAGGCATTTGGTTTCGCCTTCCTTTGGCTAATCGCGCTGTGGGTTTTGATCCTGCTGATAATTTTGTCCTTCCGGAAAGTGGATAACCCGGCTGCATGGCTGCAAATTCCATATCTGCTTTGGGTGACATTTGCAGCGTATCTGAACTTCGGAGTGTGGCTTCTCAACCGGTAAAGAAATTGGAATAGCCATCTTGTGAAAATATAAGCTAGTTCACTTTCCTGCAGAAAACAAGTATAATACCTCTACAGGGAGGTATAGCTGATGAAGATAGATTGCGCAATCAAAAGCCGGAGAATACAGGCGGTCAAATTAGCAAATGCACTCAATACCATAGAAGGCGTCCCTGTTTCGGATTATGCCAAAGAGCTTTCGCAGCAATGGGCAAACGGAGAAATATCCGGAGAAGAGATGAAATCCTTATTGCTGAAGCACCATCGAAAGATTGCGTTTGAAGAAGATTCCGTTTAAAAATGCCGGACTGATCGTAGTTAAGGACTTCCTCATACCATATCAATTGAATTTTAAAGTAGTGAAAAGCGATGGGCTATTGGCTCATCGCTTTTTGCATGCCGCAAGGCAAATAGATTCAACACTCTGCATAGATTGTAGCAGAATAAAAGGAGGTACGCTATGAAAGCACAGAAACTGATAGTCAGCTGCTTTTACAATGAGGAAGGAGAATCCATTTAGGGCTTGATAGATTCGTCCTTTGCCACCGTCCTTAAACGGGGGCTTCCTGAAAATGCAACAGTCCAATTTTGAGCACATTCGCTCTCCGTATATGACAAAATAATGATTGGGGGAAGGTGAAGTGAAATGAAAGCCGCAGTGCTATTTTGCCACTCTGACGAACAGGCACTCAATGAAGTAGCCGAAAAAGAATTGAGCAGGCAATACAAACTATTATCCCAATATGCGAATGAGCATGGTTTTGAATTGGAGCATCTCTTTTTCCATATTGGACAATTGGATTATGAACATCCCGATGATGTGCTTTTGCGGTTTTTGCGTGGGTTGCAAAATAGCAGATCGAACATTGTTATCGCAGAAACGCGAGACTACTTCCCAGAGAGTCAAATGAGGTTTATTCCTCCGATACATGCGTGTTTTTTGAAGGAACATATTCAACAAATGAAGATAGGCAGCAGACAGCACCCGCTGCCTGCTGAAAAGAAAACTTTATCTGGAAAACCATATCTATACAACAAAGAGAAAAACCGTTGAAATTTGATAAGTCTTGACGGATAATTGAAACATCCTATAAAAGGATGTGACAGCTATGGTTGCGAAAGTAACACAATATCTTCAAGAGGTTTTGGCTCCGACATTGGATCATTTTCGTGTGCCGGCAACGTACGCGAGTCAGATTATAGATATGGTTGAGCTGCAAATGATATCATTTCTGCGGCATTGGGATGACCTTGCCTTTCGGAGAACATTATTGCTGTTAGGCTCAGAAGAAGGCCCTTTTTATGAGCCTGCCGGAAAAGCTGATGTGAAATGTTTTATAGTTGTAACGCTCCGAAATAGCCCGATTGAAACAATCCAGAGCGACAATTATGCTTGTGCGGGAATGCAGGACAGCCTCTCCAGTCAGGATGTGAAGGAAATTACCAGCGGAGCGATCCGCTTTTTCAATCCCCTGGATTTTTCCTCCATGTGCTTACAGGCGAAGAACTGTTCGGGATATGATTACTATCAAGAAATCGTGGAACGCCATCCTGCCGCATGGGCGGCTCTGCGGGCATTAGGGACAACTTCGGCTAAAATTATTGATTATCCAAAAGTTCAATATGATACTCCTTTTTCAATCGAAGCCTGCGATGAGATTCAAACCGACTGTGCTGGTGAACTTCAACAAAAGAGGCTTATCCCCAAAGTAGTATTTGACGGATACTCTACGATGTGGGACCCCCAACTGCTTGGGGTATTGCGAAGCCTTTCTCCTTCGTCCAGAAGTGTTTTTGCCGTAGAATCCTTAAAGTCTGCCACCAGAAATTTCGAAAAGTTGCTAGATATTCTGGAATTCTTGCTGACGCATGACCTGAAATTCGCTTCAACGAACTTCTACATAGAGAATGGACATGTTGAACGCAGAATAAAGCCTTTGCGTGCTGGACATACATCAAAAGAGATCCAGAAAAATCTTTCTCAGACGGCAGGGTTAGGATACCGACATGCTGCCGCATTGAATCAACTCTGAGCTAAATTGATAGGAAAAGCACAGCCACTTCGTAAACTCAACGATGTGGCTGTGCTTTTTCATCAGGCAATTACATAGCTTTTGATGAAGGAGGTGTGCCATGAAAGCACAGGAACTGGTAATCAGATGTTTTTACGATAATGATGGGGAGTCCATACGGGACTTGTTATATTCATCCTTCGATGCCTTCCTCAAGCGGGAGCTTGGAAAATTTGCGCCCGCACAGGAGCATCCTGTATGATAGACGGGATGAATGGCCGCTTATCTCAGGAGGTTAGAGTATGTATCAAGAGATAAGCAACCCTATGGATTATCATGTGGCATTATACATCAGACTATCAAAGGAGGATGAGAGCGAAGGACCATCGCAGAGCGTGACCAATCAGAAGTCCCTTTTAGATGAATTCGTGCAAAAACATCGTTTGCAGCTCTATGACACCTACATTGATGATGGCTGGAGCGGTACCAACTTTGACCGCCCGGATTTTCAGCGAATGATCGGCGATATTGAGGCCAAGAAGGTCAACATGGTTATTACCAAGGATTTGAGCCGTCTGGGACGTGACTACATCATGACCGGCCACTACATGGAGCGGTACTTCCCAGAGCATCGGGTGCGCTACATTTCCCTCTTGGATGGTATTGACACCGGCGTGGAGTCCAGCGCCAATGATATTACGCCCTTCCGCGCCATTATGAACGACATGTATGCCAAGGACATTTCCAAGAAGATCAAGTCCGTCAAGCGGGATAAGCAGCGTAAAGGCCAATTCATTGGAGGAAAACCAATGTACGGCTACAAAATGCATCCAACCGAAAAGAACAAGATCATCATTGACGAGGAGGTTGCGCCCATAGTGCGGCGGATCTTTGCCATGGCGCTGGACGGCGTTAGCTGCCGCCAAATTGCCGCTACGCTGAACGAGGAGGGCGTCCCTACACCGGCCACCTACTGCGGCTGGAACATGGGTCGCAAAGGACCCTATGCGGGGCTGTGGAGCAGCGAGCGTATTTCCGATATGCTGCAAAATGAGACCTACATCGGCAATATGGTGCAGGGGCGGCAAGTGAAGATCAGCTACAAGTCTAAGAAGTGTTTGCATCAGGATCGTAATAATTGGGTTGTGGTTGAAGATACCCATGAGCCGCTGATTGACGCTGAGAGTTTCCGCAAGGTGCGGATGCTGGTGAACAGCCGCAAACGCACCCGAAGCCGTACCTACGATTTCCTGTTGAAGGGCTTGATTTTCTGCCACGAATGCGGTTATCCCTTGGGCGTGCTGAATCGCCCCAACGCCAAGGGAGAAGAAACACTGTATTTCGTCTGCCGTACCTATCAGCGTTTTACCAAGAACAGCGCCTGCACCACACATTATATCAAGGAAAAAACGGTAACGGACGCAGTGATTGCCAAGGTTCGAGAGGTCTGCGAAGACTATTTGACCGCGGAAGCATTGCTTCCCGCTGCGGAAAAGGCGGTGAAGGAGGCGTCGCAGGAGAGCAAGACGGCGGCGGAGATCAGCGCTCTGCAAAATAAGAGTGCCAACCTTACAGAGCACCTTGACCGAATGTACACCGACCGTCTTTCCGGTTTGTTGCCGGAGGAGGACTTTCAGCGTATCTTCACCCGCATTAAGGACGAACGGGCACAGCTGGAGGAACGAATCAAGGAGCTTCAACAGCAGCAAAAGAACCCTATCAGCCAAACAGAGCGAGCAAAAGACTTGGTGCAAAGATACCTTGATACCGCCTGTGCCAACCGGGAATTGCTGGTGAGCCTGATCGAGCGGATCGAGCTGACAGCGGCCAGAGAGATCATTGTCAAGTTTCGATTTGCAGAACTTCAGCAGACGGGATAAATCTAGTCATATCAATGGTTTGTGCCGTTATGAGCGGTGCGATTTTCAAGACGAAATCACTTACAATTACGGATGCGCTATGTATCACGTATTGAGAAGCGGGCATTGGAAAAGCTGCGGGCAGAACTGGAAAAGCCTGTGGGCAGCGGAGCCGGTCAATAGCAGGACCGCAGGCCAGTTTCGGAGACGCATCCGGAAAAATTGCGGACTTTCAGCAATCCATCAAAAATCTTTGCGGATATTTTATGCCTGTTTTCTAGTTTTTAACTTGTAAAACATGGAATTTTATGATATTTTGACAATACACACAAGATCATGCCCGCAGTGATATCTGCGGGCACATTCTTATTGGGAAGGAGTTGTGGGAACATGGAACAGCGCAGAACGGTGCTGCTGGCAGATACCAGCACGGAATTCCGCATTCTGCTGCGGGAAGCCATGGAAAAAACAGGAGAATTTTGGGTGGATGTAGCTCAAACCGGTGACGAAGTTCTGGAAAAAGTTCAGGAGCAGGAACCGGATATTCTGATCATGGATGTGATCCTGCCGGGGCTGGACGGTCTCAGCGCTCTGCGGGAGCTGCAGGAGCTTGGCTACGCTCCCATGACCATTCTGACCTCCGCATTTGTTTCCGACCAGACGTTGGCGGAAGCAACGGAGCTGGGCGCTGCCTATTTTCTGCCAAAACCCTTTCGGATGGACACGCTGTTGGACCGGATGCGGAACCTGTTCTGGGAAAAGCCGAAAGCCACCCGACCCTCTCTGAAAGCCCGCGTCACCCACATGCTTCATGATGCAGGTATGCCTGCCAATATCTCCGGCTACCAGTATCTGCGGGAAGCGATCCTGATCACCACCGCCGATCCAAGTGTACTGAACAAGGCTGTAACCAAGATCCTCTATCCTGAGATCGCCCGGCGTTACGGTACCACTGCCCTTCGAGTAGAACGATGTATCCGCAGCGCCATAGAGACCGCCTGGGACCGGGCTTCGCCGGAGACACTCCCCAAATACTTCGGCTGCACCGTCAGCAGTCAGCGTGGAAAGCCCTCCAATGCGGAATTCATTGCTCTGCTGGCAGAACGGCTGACTCTGGAGGATGATCAAGCCCTCAGAGCCTGACAGCTTTTCACAGTCTATATAAAAGGAGACAGGCTCGCCCTGTCTCCTTTTTTGCGTTTGTTTGCATTCGACAGCATCTGAGCGTTCGTTTCATTTTACGAAAACGTATACGTTTTCGCGTCAAATTCGTTTTTTCTTCCTCCAAAAATAACAACCAAAGGTCGGCCTTTTTATTTGTGCACTTTACACAGTGTACGTGAAATTGAATAAAAAAATCATGGGAAAATAGCCATAATCCTCCTTGACAATTCCATTAAGAATTCTTTATAATGATAGCAAGGAAGTGCAAACGTTTGCGACCAGAGGACAGCACACCGACGGTCAAACCGTGCACAGAACTGAGAAAAGAGAGCAATCTGCTGTCCCTGCAATCCCCGGCAGACTTCAGAAAGAGGTGTTATCGTGTCGAAAAATGGATTACCCAGAAAACCCCTGACCAAGCGGCGTTTAAAGAACCTGATCCTGAATGTGCTGAAAAACCCCTTTAACATGGTGGTGCTGGTCAGTCTCATCATCCTGTTCTGCCTCATCATCATCCCTCTGCTGACCATGATCTCCAGCACCTTTACGCTGGCTCAAGGCGAGTTGCGCCGGGTTCAGGGCCACGTGGGCGATTTCACCCTGTACTACTGGAAATACATCCTCACCGGTAAGCTGGCCAGCGCCGTGCTGTGGGGGCCGCTGAAAAACTCCTTTATCTGCGGCTTTTTCACCGTGCTGGTTTCGGTGCCTCTTGGCTCCGTTCTGGCGTGGCTGATGATCCGCACGGATCTCCCCGGCAAGAAGATCCTAGGCCTGCTGGTGACCGTACCTTATATGATCCCCTCCTGGACCAAGGCTCTGGCCTGGCTGGCCATGTTCCGCAACTCCACCTCCGGCGCCAACGGCTTCTTGGCCGGTCTGGGCATTCCCGTTCCCGACTGGCTGGCTTACGGCCCCATCGCCATCGTGCTGTGCATGTCCATGCACTATTACGCATTCTCCTACATCATGGTCTCCGGCGCGCTCCGCTCCATCAACTCCGAGCTGGAGGAGATGGGTGAGATTCAGGGCGCCAGCAAAGCGCAGATCCTGCGGCACATCACTCTGCCCCTGATCCTGCCCTCTGTGCTGTCCGCCACCGTTATGACCATCAGCAAATCCATCGGTACATACGGCGTCCCCGCCAACCTGGGTAACCGCATCGGCTACTACACTCTGGCTACCAAGATGCGTACCTTCATCGACCAGGGTCCCCAGGCTGTCGGCTATGCCATGTCCATCGTACTGGTGCTGCTGGCCGCCCTCATCATCTTCTCCAACCAGCGGATCGTGGGCGTCCGGAAGTCCTACGCCACCGTCAGCGGCAAGGGCGGCCGCGCCACGCTGATGCAGTTGGGCAAGGCCAAGAAGCCCCTCATGGTGTTCCTGATGGTCTTCCTGTTCCTGGCCATGGTGGTGCCCTTCTTCGTGCTGATCATGGAGACCTTCCAGATCACCACCGGCGCCGGCTACGGTCTGGATAACCTGACGCTTTACAACTGGATCGGCAAAGAAGGTGAGATTGATAAGTACACCAACTACGTGGGCATCTTCCGGAATCCCAATTTCTTCAGCGCCTTCTGGAATACCATCCGCCTGACCCTCATCGCCTCCATCCTCACCGCTATCTGCGGCCAGTTCCTGGGCTACATCAGCTCCCGCGGCCGTGGCAAGTGGTACGGCGACCTTACCGAGCAGATGGTCTTCGTCCCCTACCTGATGAGCGGTATCGCATTCTCCACCATGTATTTCTCCATGTTCTCCCGTCCGCACCTCGGCGGACTGATGCCCTCCCTGTACGGCACCTTCACCCTGATCGTGCTGACCTCGGTGGTTAAGCACTTCCCCTTCGCCAGTAAGTCCGGTACCGCCAATATGCTCTCCATCAGCGTGGAGCTGGAGGAAGCGGCAGATATCGCCGGCGCCAGCTTCTGGAAGCGGATGTCCTCCATCATCGTTCCTCTGGCGAAAAACGGCTTCATTTCCGGCTTCATGCTGACCTTCATTTCCATCGCCAAGGAGCTGGACCTCATTATCATCATGATGACTCCCACCACCCAGACCATGTCTTACCTGGCCTTTACCTACTCCCAGGACGGTTACAACCAGATGTCTGACGCAGTGTCCGTGTGTGTGCTGGCCTTCATCCTGGTGTGCTACACCGTGGCCAACCGCTTCGGCGCGGATCTGAACAAGAGTATGTAAGGGAAACAGAAAGGAAGAACGATATGAGCCGCATTGAATTGAAGCACATTGATAAATTTTACGGCAGCAACCACGTCCTGCGGGACATCAACCTCACCATTGAGGACGGCGACTTCATGACCCTGCTGGGGCCCTCCGGCTGCGGCAAGACCACCACCCTTCGCGTGGTCTCCGGTCTGGAAAAGCCGCAGAACGGCATCATGACCATTGACGGCGTGGAGATGATCAACGCGGATGATGCCTATTACGCCGAGCCCAGCAAGCGCGGACTGAACCTGGTGTTCCAGTCCTACGCCCTGTGGCCCCACATGACGGTCTACAACAACATCGCTTTCGGCCTGAAGATCCAGAAAATGGACAAGGCGGAGATCGACCGCCGGGTCATGGATTCCCTGCGGATGATGCGTATTGACATGTACAAGGACCGCTATCCCACCGAGCTGTCCGGCGGCCAGCAGCAGCGTGTGGCCACCGCCCGCGCTGTGGCCTCCAGTCCCAAGCTGCTGCTGCTGGATGAGCCTCTGTCCAACCTGGACGCCAAGCTCCGTATCGACATGCGGGCGGAGCTGCAGCGCCTCCATAAAGATTTGGGCACCACCATCATCTACGTCACCCACGACCAGACCGAAGCTTTGACCATGTCCACCAAGATCGCGCTGTTCAAGGCCGGTGAGCTGAACCAGGTGGCTACCCCCGCCGAGCTGTACAACAACCCCATCGATCTGGAAGCCGCCGACTTCATCGGCAATCCCCGGATCAACCTGCTGGACGGCAAGGCCGAGATGGTCAACGGTCAGCTGGTGGTCAAGAGCGATCTGGGCGGCCATACCTTCCCCGCCGAGCACCTCACCGACGAGGAGTTCCCCAAGAGCGGCGAGTTCGACTGCGTGCTGGCCATCCGTCCCGAGCAGATCATTATCTCCACCGAGCCGGTGGAGGGCGCCATTCCCGTCAGCATCTACGCCAACCAGCCCGCCGGTTCCGAGACCATCACCACTTTGAAGGCCGGCAACGATGAATTCCTGGCCAAGGAGATCGGTCAGGTCTCCTACGATCTGGACCGGAAGGTCTGGGCCATCATCGACCAGAACAAGATCAACATCTACAATAAGGAAACCACCCGTCTGATCAAACGCGCGGTGTAAGCCGTGTCTTGATACGCAATTTTCCCCCCAAATCGGACGGCGCTGATCCACCGTCCAAATATGAAAGGAGTCCCCGATGAAAATGAAGAAGTTTTTTGCGCTGCTCCTCTCCCTGTCCATGGTGCTGAGCCTGGCTGCCTGCGGCAGCAAGGGCAACTCCAATGACTCCCAAACCGACGGCGAAACCGCCAGCGACCTGCATCTCGGCTATGACATCAACACCGGCGAAAACCACTACGGCCCCTATTATGACGAATGGAGCGACAAGACCGACGAAGAGCTTTTCGAGGAAGCTCTGAAGGAGGACACCACCATCAACGTCTACGCCACCTCCTCCAAGATGATGAAGGTGGAAGAGGGCTTTGAGGCCGCTTATCCCGGCCTGGATCTGGTGGTCTCCGATCTGAAGACTGACGAAGTGCTCTCCAAGGCCAAAATCGAGCACGACACCGGCAACATCACCGCCGACGTACTGCAGACCAAGGACGTCAACGGCAACGTGTTCCACGAGTGGTACAACCAGGACATCCTGGAGCCCTATTATCCCAAGGACATCTGCTCTCACATCGACGAAGGCTACCTGAAATACGGTTATCCTCTGTACGCCTCTCAGTCCATGTGGTATTATAACACCAAGGCCTTCCCCGACGGTCAGCCCATCCACAGCTGGTGGGAGATCATTGAGAAGAACGAGGACGGCACTCAGAAGTACCGCCTGTTCACCAAGGAGATCGGTCAGGAAAGTGCCTACCTGTCTCTGTTCGCCAGCTTCATCAACAATGCCGATGAAATGGCTCAGTCCTACAAGGATACCTACGGCAAGGATCTGGAATACACCTATGACGCTTCCTCCTTTGACTTTGAAGTTCCCGAGAACAACGCCGGCGTGGAGTATCTGTGGCGCTTCTCTCAGGCCAAGATGACCTTCATCAGCGACGGTGACGAGCTGGTGCTGGCCGTCCATAACTCCACCGCTGAGGATCCCGCCCTGTGCCTGGCCTCTGCCGGTAAGATCGGCAACCGCGACGAATCCGGCTATGACATTGCCTGGTGCCTGAATCTGGAACCCTACACCGCCCTGCTGAATCTGGAGTGCCTGTTTATCGCCAAGGGCACCAACAGCCCTGCCGGTGCCCGTCTGTTCATCCGCTACGTCACCGGCGGCGCTGACGGCAAGAGCGAAGGCATGAAGCCCTTCAAGAAGGAAGGCAACTGGCCCGTCCGCGACGACGTGGAGGACAAGAAGAACCCCGCACAGCTCACCGAGCTGGGCGCCCGCGCCAATGACCTCAGCGCTATCTATGACATCTATCTCGACGTGCAGGAGATGTGGACGTACTGGCTGTCTCAGAACCTCAAGATGAAGTAAATTCAAGCACCGCGATTTTTCCCGGGCGGCGGCAACCGCCGCTGCCCGGGCCTTTTGAATCATTCAGATAGGAGATAACATGAACCAGGATTTTGAAAAAGAACTGCGTCGGGCAGAACGGGAAAAAGAACAGGCCAGACGGGTGGAATCCTTTTGGGATGCCTTCCGGCTGACGGAAAACGGCCATGTAAAAAGCACGCTGCTGCTGAATTCCTTCTGCCTGTCCATCCTCTTTCTGGCAGTTTACGGTGCGGCCTTCTTTCTGCTGACCGATCCCATTCACGCATGGCTTGCCCTTGCGCCCCGGGCGGTAGAAAATCTGGTCAGCGCGCTGCTCCCCGCCCTGATCGGGACAGCAATCTGCGCGCTGACCCACCTGATCTGCCATCCTCAGACCGTTCTGGCCGCATACGGCTGGCTCTTGCTGCTGGCCCTCGCCAGTCTGGTGACCATGCTGCTCCTGCTGCGGGGTGACAGCGGCGCGTCGGTCCTGTTTCTCCAGCTCTTCGGTATGATGGTCCCTGTGCCGCTGCTGATGGGTTTTGGAAGCTCCTGGTGGCTGCTTCGCCGCAGAAACTCCCTCTGAATACCGTTTTTCCCATGTATGCAACTTAAAAAAAAAGGCTGTGAGACTATGATAGATACTGTATTGTTCGATATGGGCGGCACTCTGGAGGACATCTGGGTCGATGACGAAAGCCGCCATTCTTCCATTCAGGGTGTGCTGGATATTCTGCACGCTCACGGCATCGATCTGAACATGGACTTTGAAACTACGGCTCAGAGCATCAATGCCGGCTGGGAACGTTACGGCGCTTACCGGGACCCCCGGCAGCGGGAGCTGAAGCCGGAGGAGATCTGGGGCAGCTTCGTTTTGACGGATTTCGGCCTGAATGAAGATTCTGTGCGTCCTTACGCCGAGGAGCTGGCCCACATGTGGGAGATCACCCACTATCACCGTACTCTCCGCCCCCACGTGAAGGAAATGCTGGAAGGGCTGAAGGGGCTGGGTATGAAGCTGGGTGTCATCAGCAACACAGCCAGTCTCTATCAGGTGTTTGACGTTCTGAAAGACTACGGCATCCGGGACTACTTCCAGGATGTGACGCTTTCTTCCGTCACCGGATATCGCAAGCCCGACCCCAACATTTTTCTGGTCTCCCTCCATCAGGTCCAGTCTGACCCCGCCAGCTGTGCCTATGTGGGCGATACCCTCTCCCGGGACGTCATCGGCCCCATCCGCATGGGCTTCGGCGCCACCTTCCACATCGACTCCTACCTCACCAAGCTGAAGGACACCAACGTTCCCGCGGACGTGAAGCCCACTTACAGCGTGAAGGACATTTATGAGGTCTACACGATTCTGAAGGACGCCCGCTGATCCCTGTTTTGATGTATGACAAGAAGGCCCGGACCGCTGTGGCGGTCCGGGCACTTTTTGCGGCTTTCAGTCGGGGTGCAGATCAGCAGTCCGCCAACGCAAATATTCCCGTTTTCGATGTCTGTTCCGTGATTTGTTGCTTTTTCGCACTTTTCCCGTGCAAAAATCCCGCAGAGAGTATTTGCTCTCTGCGGGATTTTTAACATTCTCTTGGTTTTCTTTTTTTGGGGGGCGGTTTATGCCGGAGGCTTACTCATACCGGGTACCTGCGCCGTCCACCATGGCGTCATAGGCCCGTTTCACCTTGTCATAGTTCTTGTCCCGGTCTAGCGCCACGCCGCGGCCCACACCGTCCACAATGCGGCCCACGCCGATGGCATCCAGCTTTTCGTCCAGCTCTGCCAGCAGCTTGGGTGCGGAGCCGGGTTCCGTGGAGCGGCCGTCAAAGATGATGTGGAAGAATACCTGATTCAGTCCGGCATCCCGGGCCATCTCGCAGATGGCCAACGGGTAGTCGATGCAGCCGTGAGAGGATTTATAAGTGAGATACGCCAGCAGATGCAGCGCCGTGCCGTTCTTTTTGGCGTGTTCGATGGCCTGTAAGAAGATGGGATTCTTCTTGAAGCTGCCGTCCTTCACAGCGGCGTCCAGACGGACGTCATCCTGCATGACGCAGCGGCCTGCGCCCAGATTGGAGTGGCCTGCCTCGGAGTTGCCGGCCTTTCCACTTCCCAGGCCCACATGCTCGCCGGAGGCGTGGAGCTTGCTCCAGGACTGCTCCGCCAGCAGGGAATCCCAGTAGGGGGTATCCGCCAGATGGATCGCGTCGCCGTCATCGCCGGAGCCGAGACCCCAACCATCGCAGATGATGAGAAGCATCTTCCGGTCCTTGCCGAAATCGTGTCCCTCCGCCAGAGATCTGCCGGTCATCTCGGCAGGCTGGGGGATGCCCATGACATTCAGCACCGTAGGCGCCACGTCACCCAGACAGCCGTCCCGCAGGGCAATGGGGCCGCTGTGGGCGGGGTCCATCAGAATGAAAGGCACCAGATTGGTGGTGTGGGCGCCGTCAGGCTTGCCTGCGGCGGTGTACAGCTTTTCAATGTTGCCGTGGTCCGCGGTGACGGCCACCACATAGCCCTTGGCCAGCGCGTCATGGACCACCACATCCAGATAGTGACTGACATGCTTGCAGGCTTCCAGCTTGGCGGCGGTATTCAGGGTGTGGCCGATCACGTCGCCGTTGGCGAAGTTGGTCACCACGAAATCGTATTTGCCCAACGCACCCATGACCTGATCCGCCACGGCAGGCAGGCTCAGCTCCGGCTGCTGGTCAAAGTCAATGCCCTTGGGGGACGGCACGCACACGTCATCCTCGCCGGGGAAGGGCGCGTTCTCGCCGCCGTTGAAGAAAAAGGTCACATGGGCATACTTCTCGCTCTCCGCGCAGTGGAACTGATTCTTCCCCGCCTCGCTGAGGACCTGAGCCAGAGGCTTCACCACATGAGACGGCGCAAAGGCGATGGGCAGATCCTTGAACTTATCATGATACATGGTCATGATGACGAAATCCAGATCCTTCAGCTGGTTCCGCTGCACCTTGTTGAAGTCCGGATCGGTGAACAGCTCCGTCAGCTCGATCTCCCGCTCACCGCGGCGGCAGCAGAACACGGCGGCATCGCCGTCTCCGATCTTGCCTACAGGCTTGCCGTTCTCCACCAGGACCATGGGTTCCAGATGGTAGTCATCCTGCCCCGCCTGATACGCTTTTTCCACGGCCCGCGCCAGTTGTGCGCCGCCGCGCTTGGATTCAGACATAAAAAGTACCTCCTTATGAGTCGAGCGGTGCGTGAAACGGTTCTTTCCCGCATCGCTGCGCATTTTTTTATCCGATCGGGATGGACTTACTGTCCATCCTCCGGCGGGATCAGCTTTTCCACGGCCACCTGCCCCCGCTTGGGGAAAATATCCAGCAGGTCCGGGAACCGATAGACCTTGGCATCCGGGCGGTTTTCCGCCGTCAGCTTCAGGGGCTTAGCCTTCTGGTACTGCACTGTGACGGTCATGCCGAAATCGACGGCCTTGGCGCCGATAATGTCCCGGTTCAGATTATCGCCCACATAGCAGCAGTTTTCCGGTTCAGCGCCCACCTCTTCCATGGCGTAATAGTAAATTGCGGGGCCGGGCTTCCGGATATAGGTGACCGAGGACTGCTGGACCGTCTGGAAATAGGGGCGCAGACCATCCTGATCCAGCCACTCATCCACTTCCCGTCTGCCCACCAGATCCGAGATGATGCCCAGGGTATACCCCCGGCGGCACAGCTCCTTCACCGTGTCGGCACCGCCCTCCACCACCGTGCGGCGGCCCTTGGTCTGCCGGTACTGGTAGCAAAGCTCCGAGGCATTGCGCCGGATCAACTCCGGATCGCAGTCATAGGCCAGCCAACGCCGCCACAGCACCTCTTCCGGGGCCTCGCACATATATTTCAGCGCCCATTCCCGGTATACATCGTACCGCTTGTCGATCACGTCCTCGAACCACTGGGTAGGATCTTCCGTTTTCACGCCGCACAGCTCTGCGATTTTCGCCCGGGCGGCAGCCAGATAAGCCGGGTCCTTGTCAATGACCCGGAAGGTACCGCCCAGATCCAGAAAAATATAACGGATGTCCGTATTCATGGCTTGCTTCCTCCTTTTCACCGGGCCGCTGGCCCGGAACGCATCAGGGCAGAATGTTCAGGATCTCCCGGAAATCTTCAATGACATAGTCCGGGCGGTTTTCCTCCGTAAATTCCACGGGATGCTTCTTCTCCGGAGACCGGAAAATAATATTGCAGCCGATACCGGCCTTCTTGGCCCCGGCAATGTCGCGCTTGATGTTGTCCGCAACGGACACGCACTCCTCCGGCTTCACGCCGATCTGCTGACAGGCCAGATCATAGATCTCAGAGCAGGGCTTGCGCATGTGGCATACGGAGGAAAGGATCACCGTATCGAAATAGGAATCCAGGCCGTCCTCCTCCAGCCAGTCGGGCACCTCGTTCTCACCGATGAGGTTGGAGATGATCCCCAGCTTGTAGCCGCGCTCATGCAGGCCCTTGATGACCTCCACGCCGCCGTCTACCACCTCACGGCGTCCCTTGCACTGCCGGTACTGGAAGCTCAGCTCATGACACACCTGACGGATCCGGACCGGATCGTAGTCCGGCAGCAGCCATTTGCACCACAGCTCTTCATCTCCGGATTCCTTGAACTCGCCCAAAGCCCACTTGCGGTACGGCTCGTAGCGCTCCTCGATCATCTGATAGAATTCCTCATAAGGCATATCCGTGCCTGCGATCTCCGCCATTTTCCGACGGGCGTGGCGCATATAGGCCTCCTCCAGGAAAGCAATGCGCAGAGTGCCGCCCAAGTCGAAAAAGACGGCTTTATACTGTTTTTCCATAGGTCCTCCTTTAAGCCCGCTCAGGGAAGATGTCCAGCAATTCAGAAAGGCTGGTGATGACATGATCCGGGGTAAACTCCTTGCCGGTGGCCTTTTCCTTGTTCAGCGTATCCGGCTCATCGATCCGGATCATCATACCGAAGCCGGCAGCCTGAGTGCCCTCCACGTCCCGCACCGGGTTATCGCCCACATAGGCGCAGTTGGCTTCCGGCGTGCCGATGCAGCGGCAGGCCAGGTGATAGATGTCCGGGTCCGGCTTGCGCAGGCGCACCTTGGAGGAGAGGATCGTGGTCTTGAAGCACTGGGCCACGCCGTCAGCGGCCATCCAATCGGGGATCTCCGTCTCCGTCACGGTGTTGGCGATGATGCCAAGGGTATAGCCCCGGCGGTGCAGCTCCTTGATGGTGGCTACGGCGTCCGGCCGGGCCACCCGGCGGCCGTCATGGTCGCGCCACAGGCGGGTCAGCTTGGGGGCGTTGGCAAAAATCATATTCGGATCATATTCCGGCAGCATGTACTGGGTCCACAGTTCTCCCTCGGAAGCATCCAGCAGGGTGGTCTTGGACTGCTTGCGGTATGCCTTCCAGCGCTCCTCCAGCTTGGCAAACAGGGCGTCGTGGCTCTCCGTGGTGCCGATCAGTTCCATGAGACCGGCTTCCGCCCGGTCAATAAACTCCTGGTCCGGCAGGACAATGCGCAGGGTGTTTCCTACATCGAAGAAAATGGTTTGGATATTGGCGGTCATGGCAGTTCCTCCTTTGAAATTCAGGGTCGCGGCCCAACTGCGGGAAAGCACGGCGATCCTCGGAGGTGTGACGCCCCCGAGAATCGCAAACGTTTGCGATTTCTGTTTTTATTTTATAGGAGTTCGCCCCTTTTTGTCAATATCCCAAATGTCAAAGCTCAGACACTTTTTTTGCTGGATTGCCCAAAATACCTTAAAAATTTAGGTTGATATTGACAGAAGAGCAAAAATCAGCTATTCTTGATTCGTCTGAAGTACCTTGGCAGTTTTTTCTGCCAATTTTCTTAAAAAGTCGGAAACGTTTGCACAAACACAACCTTCGCAAGGGAGTCAACTTTATGAAAAATGTAACATTAAAGGATGTCGCCAAAGCAGCAGGCGTCTCCTATGCTACCGTATCCCGTGCCCTTTCCGGCAGCTCCCAGATCGGCAGCGAGACCCGGGAACGGGTTCTGAAGCTGTGCGATGAGATGGGCTACACCACCAACTTTGTGGCCAGGTCCATGGTGACCAAGCGCACCAACCTCATCGGACTTGTGGTCCCCTCTGTGGACAACCAGTTCATGTCGGAGCTTGCCTACCACGCGGAAGTCAGCGCCCGTGCCCACGGTTATAATATCATGCTCTGTGATTCCGGTCCGGACCTGAAGCAGGAAAAGACCGTGTTCAAGCTGCTGCTGGGCCGGCAGGTGGACGGGATCCTCATCGTCCCTCAGAGCTCTAAATCCTACGATAACCTCAAATCCTATCTGGATCAGGTCCCCACGGTGTTCCTCAGTGAAAACCTGCGGAGCCAGCCCCAGAGCTATGTGGCCGTTGACAACAGCCGGGGCACCTATCTGGGTACCCAATACCTCTATGAGCTGGGCCACCGGGACATTCTCTATTTCGGCCAGCGTCCCGGTTCCACGACTCATCAGCTCCGAGCGGACGGATATATGAAGGCCTGTCATGAATTTAACCTCACGCCTCACTTTTTCAACAGCGAATATTCCCGCTCTTCCATTCAGGGTGGATATCAGTTGGCCAAGGAGCTGTTCCGGAAGCCTCTGGACTGCACCGCAGTCTTTGCCGCCACGGACTCCAATGCCTTGGGTATGCTGACGGCGGCGGATGAAATGGGCATTGATATTCCGGGGCATCTGAGCCTCATCGGCTTCGATAACATCAGCGCCACGGCCCTCTCCCGCATCGACCTGACCACCGTTGACCAGCCCAAGCGGGACATGGCGGTGCAGGCGGTGGATATGCTCCGGGACAAAATTGAAAACGGCACTCAGGGCTATGTTCACCAGATCCTGCTGCCGACGCTGATCCAGCGGGGCACCTGCCGGAAGCTGGATCCCTCCAAGTGATCTCACTGTAAATTCGGGACGGCCTGCCGTCCCTGGTAGAAAGGAACATCCAACCATGCAAGGTTATCTTTACGATCCTCATACCCATACCGCGGAAACCAGCAAATGCGGCCATCTGCCTGCCGCCGACGTTGTGGAGCGCTATGTGAAGCACGGCTTTTCCGGTCTGGTGGTCACGGACCATCTGCATCCGGAGTACCTCTCCCGCATCGACACGGAGCATGACTGGCAGAAGGCCATGGACCACTATCTCTCCGGCTACAAGGCCTCCAAAAAGCGGGGCGACGAGCTGGGCTTCGATGTGATTTTGGGTGCCGAGCTGCGCTTCCCCCAGAATGACAATGACTATCTGGTGTACGGCATCGACGAGGACTGGCTCCGTTCCAATCCCTATATGTGCTGCACCAGTGCCCGGGAATTCTACGAGAAATTCCACAATGAGGTCCTCATCATCCACGCCCACCCCTACCGGGACGGCAACACCACCGTGTTTGAGGACGCTGTGGACGGCACGGAGATCATCAACGGCAACCCCCGCCACGAAAATCACAGCGACCGGGGCGTGGAGCTGTGCCGCCGCCATCCCAACTATTTCCGTCTGGCCGGATCTGACACCCACCAGGACGGTGATGAGGCCCGTGCGGGCGTCATCCTGCCGGAGCGGGTCCGGGACTCCTTCCAGTACAAGGCAATGATTGAATCCGGAAACTTCCGTCTCTGGGGCCCGGATTTCCAGGACCTCATTGACATCGACGAGGAAATGCGTCAGGGCAAGTAATTGCCTCCCCATCAGAATAACGACTGACTTTGAATCCCCGGCAGGCCGCCACGCTTATGATGGCCTGCCGGGGTTCGTTGTCTCCCCGGCGAGCTGCGGCAAATTTGCAAAACCGTCTCCCGAAACCAGTCATAGGAACACAATGTCCCGTTTTTGTCGGTTATTTGCGGATTTGTGCTTGTATTTTATGGAAGAGTGTGGTAAGGTAATCCACGGTTACGGAATGCGGCGAAAAGGGGAGCGCCTTGGCGCCGCGCTCAGATTGATGACGAAACCAGATTGCGAGGGAACCCGTGTTCCGGGTTGAGAGGATCCCAGTAAGGATCGACCGCCCCTGTTTCCCCCGGTGACGCCGGGGGAGCTGTCAGCATCTGCTTGAAGTCAAATTCGGTATGTGCTGCAAGGCACATATTTTTTTGCGCTTTGAGCAGAAAATCAAATCTGGAGGTAAATCCCATGAAAAAGTTTCTTGCAAGTATTCTGACCCTGACTCTGTGCCTGGGGCTCGCCACCGGCTGCGCCGGCAAGCAGACCCCGGCGGAGAACAACGCGGAAAGCGCCGGTGAGACCGGTGTGAAGGAGATCCCCTCTCTGAAGATCGCCTTCTCCCCCTACGCCGATGCGGACCAGATCACCACCGCCACGGAGCCTCTGGAGCAGCTGCTTCAGGCAAAGCTTCTGGAAAAGGGCTATGACGTGAAGGATATCGACATGACCGTTGGCACAAGCTACACCGCCGTGGGCGAGGCCCTCAGCGCCGGCAGCGCCGACATTGGCTTCATCTCCGGCGGCAACTACGTCCTCTTCTCCGACGATTGCGACGTGCTGCTCACCGCTCTGCGCTATGCCATCAACAAGGATTCCGAGAACCCTGCTGACTGGAATGACGGCACCATCGAGGAAAACACCAAGGATATGAGCACCTATTACCGCTGCATCATTCTGGCCGGACCCAGCGAAAAGGGTCAGGAATTGCAGGCCAAGGTCAATGCCGGCGAAGAGCTGACCTGGGACGATCTCAACAGCGCCACCTGGTCCGTCCTCAGCCCCACCTCCGCCTCTGGCTACATCTATCCCTGCCTGTGGCTTCAGGATCACTACGGCAAGGGCATCAGCGATCTGGAGCACGTGGTCCAGTCTGACTCTCACACCACTTCCGTGGCCCGTCTGGCCGCCGGTCAGGTCGACGTGATGGTGTCCTTCGGCCATATCCGCATCAAGAACGCCCCCAAGTGGGAGACCGAGCTGGGCGGCACCGCTCCCATGGTGGAGCAGACCGGCGTTATCGGCGTCACCGAGGGCATCTACAACGATATGATCGCTTACAGCAAGAACTCCGATACCATGGCGGATGAGAATTTCCGCAAGGCGCTGGGCGAAAGCTTCATCGAGATCGCCGACACCGACGAGGGCCGGGAGATCATCAGTGTGTTCAGTCAGGTGGGCTACACCTGGGGTCAGGACTCCGATTATGACGGCGAGCGGGCCGCGCAGGAGCTGCTGAAGTCTCTGGAAGGCTAAGTCCCCCCTTTAAAAAACACTTGCCCCGCGGCTTCTCAGGAGCCGCGGGGCTGAAAGGCTATTTATGCTGCTGGAAGTCCAACATGTCCGTAAAGAATTTCAAAACCGCACCCTCGCCCTGACTGACGCCAGCTTTTCCGTCAGTCAGGGGGATTTTGTATCTGTGATCGGTCCCTCCGGTGCGGGCAAAACCACCCTGTTCCGGATCCTCAACGGTTCTCTCCGCTGTGACGGCGGCGCCATTCTGGTAAACGGCATTCACTTTGAGTCTGCCGACCGCAGGACCCGCCGGGCCATCCAGACCACCATCGGCACTATCTATCAGGATTTCGCACTGGTGGAAAATGCCACCTGCCGCCAGAACGTACTGAACGCCAGTCTGCCGGACATGGCGTTCCTCCCGGCGGTCTGCGGCTTTTTCGGAAAGGCGCGCGTTGCCGAGGCGGACGCCCTGCTGGAGCGGGTGGGCCTTGCGGACAAGGTCCACGAGCCGGTGAAGAACCTCTCCGGCGGGCAAAAGCAGCGGGTAGCCATCGCCCGGGCGCTGATGCGGCACCCCGCGCTGCTGTTGGCGGACGAGCCGGTGGCGTCCTTGGACCCTGTCACCGGGCGGCAGATTTTAGAATTGCTCCGGGACATTCAGCAGGACCAAAAGCTGACCGTTCTCATGAACAGCCACAATCTGGAGCTGTCACAAGAATTTTCCAGCCGTCTCATCGGCCTGAACCAAGGAACCGTGGTGCTGGACGCCCCGGCGGACACCCCGGCGGAGGACATCCTCGCCGCAGTCTACCACCGTCAGGAGGATCAGTCATGACCCGTTCCTCCGGAAAGCGCTGGCTGCGGACGCTGGCACTTTTCCTTCTTCTGCTGGCTGCGGCACGGTTCACCGACTGCTCCCCCACCTTGTTCTGGGCGCGGCGGAGCCATCTGACGGACCTGATCTCCGCCATGCTCCCGCCGGATTGGGGGTATGCCCCCCGAATCCTGGCCCCGCTGCTGGCTACGGTGCAGATGTCCGTCACCGGCACGGCGCTGGGATCGTTTCTGGCGCTGCTGCTGGCCCCCCTGTGCGCGGAAAATCTCCATGCCCCTAAGCCGCTCCGGTGGACGCTGCGGCTGCTGGTGCAGGTGCTCCGCTCCTTCCCTACGCTGATTTTAGCGCTGCTGGCTACGTTCTTGTTTGGCTTGGGCACCTTCTCCGGTACCGTGGCCATTACGGTCTACACCTTTGCCATTTTGACCCGGCTGACCTATGAGGATATCGAATCGGCGGAGCTGGCCCCCTACCACGCCCTGTGCGCCATGGGCGCCGCACCTGCCAAAGTCTACTGGCGGGCCGTTGTGCCGGGGATCGCCCCCTCCTATTTCTCCAATGTTCTGTACCTGTTGGAGACCAACGTGCGCCACAGTTCCATTCTGGGCTATGTAGGGGCCGGAGGCATCGGTCTGCTGCTGAACGAAAAAATTTCATGGCTGGAATACGGCAAGGTGGGCATGATCCTGTTTTTCCTGTTTCTCACCGTCTGCGTCATTGAGGGGATCAGCAGCCTGCTGTCCCAGATCATCCGGGAGGAACGGAGCCTGTCTCCCCTTGGGAAGCGGCTCCTCACCGGCACTGCCGTTCTGCTGGCTTTGGTCTGTACGCTGTCTCTCCAGCCCCCGGACTTCTCCCATATCAGCCCCCGGGCGGTGCAGGCCATGATTTCCGGCCTGTTCCACCCCGACTGGGCCTTCTTCTTTGAGACGGATACCAGCGGCTTGGGGTACCTGCTGCTGGAGACCGTGTGCATCGCTCTGGTGGGCACCTGCGCCGGAACAGTTATCGCAGTGCCCCTGTCCTTCCTCTCTACCCCCTGCCTGATGCCACAACTCCCGGCGCTGCTGTTCCGGGTGGTCATCATGGCGATCCGCTCTGTCCCCTTTCTGATCTACGGCCTGATCTTTATTCGGGTGGCCGGTCCCGGCCCCTTTACCGGCGTGCTTACCCTGGGCATTTGCAGCGTGGGCCTTTTGAGCAAACGGTTCACGGAGGCCATTGAGTCGCTGGACTTCCGGGCCTATCACGCCTTGGAATCCATGGGCGTCCCTCTCCTGCTCCGCATCCGGTACGCCGTGCTCCCCCAGCTGCTCCCGGCGCTGGCCTCGGCGGTGCTGTACCGCTTCGACGTGAACATCCGGGAAGCGTCGGTTCTGGGACTGGTGGGCGCGGGCGGCATCGGCGCGCCTTTGATCTTCGCCATGAACCACTACAAATGGAGCGAGGCCGGGGCCATCGCCCTTGGACTGATTCTGCTGGTCTGGTGCATTGACCGCCTCTCCGCCTCCCTCCGCCGGTAATGTAAAAGAGCTGACTGCAATGCAGTCAGCTCTTTTTGGGGTACAAGCGAATGTCATTTGGACTTTTCTCAGCCCGCGTCGGCGGCGATGGCCTGATCGATGAGGGATTGCAGCGTCTCCGCCTGATTCTTCTCGGTGATGGCACCCACGATAGGCTCACCCACGATGTTGCCGTTCCGATCCACCACATAGGTGGTGGGGAAGGCGAAAATGTTGGAGGTAAAGGCTCCCGCCGCGCTGCTGGAATCGAAATACACGTTCTGATAGGTGGCGCCCTTCTTGGCCAACACGTCCTTCGCGTCGGCGATGGCCGTCTCGTCGCCGTCCAGCGTGAAGGCGTTGACGCCGATGAGCGCGCCGCCCTTGTCCGCCAGCTCCTTGTTCAGTGCGTCCAGCTCGCCAAGCTCACCCACGCAGGGGCTGCAGGTGGTAAACCAGAAATTCACCACGGTGACGGCGTTGGCGGAGAACAGCTCGTCACTCTTGACCTCGTTGCCGTCCAGATCCTTGCCCTCAAAGGAGGGGAATTTCTGCACATCGCCGTTGGCGTCGGTCTCCTCATTCAGAATTTCGGGATGCTGCTTTTCCAGCTCGGTCAGCTTATTCTCGATCTCGCTGATCTCCTGCGCGGACTTCTTCAGCAGCGCGTATTCCTCATCGCTGAACTGGTCCTTGGCGGATTCGATGGTGTCCAGCAGGAAATCGCCGTAATTCTTGCCGTCCTCCTGCATGGTCATGCCCTTGTCCGCCGCCAGAAAGACCTTTTCCCAAAGCTCCGTATTCTCCGCCAGGATCTCGTTCTCTCTGTCCATCAAGGATTTATAGGTAGCGGCGGCCTCCTCCGTCTGGGCCGTGTCGCCGCTGTTTTCGGTCTTGCTGTCACCCTTCGCGCCGCAGGCGGCCAGAGACAGCACCATCAGCGTTGCCAGCAGCAGCGCGGTCAATTTCTTCATCTTCATGTTGATTCCTCCGTGTTTTCTTCAATGTTGATATTTTGTTTTCCGTCTCCAAAGCCATAGCGGAAGCTCACGGCCCCGGTGGGACAAGCGCTGACGCACATCCCGCAGCGGATACACTCGGTATGATTGGGCGTTTTCGTCACATCCACGTCCATCTTGCAGGCTCTGGCGCATTTCCCGCAGGAAATGCACTTATTTTCGTCCACCTTCATCTGGAATAGGGACACTCTGTTGAACAGGGCGTAGAACGCCCCCAGCGGGCAGAGCCATTTGCAAAACGGCCGGTAGAACACCACGCTCAGCGCAACCACCGCCAGTAAAATGCCGAGCTTCCATGTAAACAGCTTGCCCAGCGCTGCCCGGATGCCGGAATTGGCAAGGGACAGCGGGATCGCCCCCTCCAGCACGCCCTGCGGACAGAGGTACTTGCAGAAAAAGGGGTCCCCCATACCCACGTCGTTCACCAAAAACGCCGGCAGTAAAACGACCATCACCAGCAAAACGGCGTATTTGAGATAGGTCAGGGGCTTCAGTTTCTTTGTGGAGAGCTTTTTCGTGGGGATTTTATGCAGCAGCTCCTGAAACCATCCGAAGGGGCAGAGAAAGCCGCAGATGAAGCGTCCCAGCAAAACCCCTAACAGGATGAGAAAGCCTGTGATATAATAGGAGAAACGGAACTTCGATGAGCCCACCACCGCCTGAAACGCCCCGATGGGACAGGCCCCGGACGCCGCGGGACAGGAATAGCAGTTCAGCCCCGGCACGCAGACGGTTTTTCCCGCCCCCTGATAAAGACTTCCCTTAAAGAAGTTCGGCAGGTGAAGATTGGTCAGCAGCGCCGCCCCCGCCTGAATCCATCCCCGCCAGCGGGCAAGGAGATGGGAAATTGTTTGATGTTTTTTATCCAATACCCACACACTCCAGACATACTTTAATGGCCTTGCTCAGCACCGTGGCCGTTTCGCCCCGCAGTACACCGACGCACACCATGGCGGCCCCAGCCAACAGCAAACCGACCTGTGCCATCGTCTTTTTCGATTGAAACAATCCGCTCACTCCCTTCATTGCTGTCCCATTGTACCACAGGAGATGTAAGATTTTCGTTAAGAACTGAAAGTTAACAGAAATCTTACATTCTCATGCTATAATGAAAATGAACAGATCATTATGCCGGAGGTTTTTATGCGTATTCTTGTAGTTGAAGATGAACGTGCCCTTTGCGAGACCATCGTCCGCAGTCTCCGCCGTCTTGCTTACAGCGTGGACCCCTGTTATGACGGTGACACCGCCATCGACCTGCTTGGCTCGGAGCGCTACGATCTGGTGCTGCTGGATCTGAACCTGCCGGGAGCGGACGGCATGACGGTGCTCCGTACCCTTCGCCAGACCGACCGGGAGACGCGGGTGCTGATCCTCTCCGCCCGCAGCGAGGTCGCTGACAAGGTGGAAGGTCTGGACGCCGGGGCCAACGACTATCTGGCAAAGCCCTTTCATTTAGAGGAACTGGAGGCCCGCATCCGCAGCCTGACCCTCCGGCAGTTCACCCAGAACGACGTGGTGCTCCACTGCGGGCCCCTGTCCTTCGACACCCGCTCCCGCGCCGCCACCGCCGCCGGCCAGCCGTTGGCCCTGACGCGAAAGGAGACCGGCATTCTGGAATACCTGCTGCTCCACCGGGGGCGGCCCGTCAGTCAGGAGGAGCTTTTGGAGCATGTCTGGGACAACAGCGTGGACAATTTCAGCAACTCCATCCGGGTGCACATTTCCGCTCTGCGGAAAAAACTGCGGGCGGCGCTGGGCTATGACCCCGTCCGCAACCGCATCGGCGAGGGATATTTGATTGAGGAGGAGCAGGCATGAAAAAGCTGTCTCTGCAATGGCGGATCACTCTGATGACAGCCTTGCTCATCTGCTCCACCTGCATGGCGATGAACTGGCTGATCGGCTGCTCCGGCCGGCACTATATGGACTCCATTGGTGCCAACCTCTCCACCGCCATCGATCCCTCGGAGGGGGCAGTGGAATACTTCGACCCCAGCCGGGAGGGGCTTGACCCCAACCTGACCATTGTGATCTATGGGGCCCAGAACTCCTTCACCGCCACCAACTGGTACATTACGGCAGTGGTGACGCTGCTTGGAGGGATTCTGGCCTATTTCGTCAGCGGCCGGGCACTGAGACCTCTGCGGACCTTCGTGGCGCAGGTGGAGAAGGTACAGCCCAACAATCTGGCGGACATGAAGATCACGGAGGAGGTGCTGCCGGAATTCCGGCAGTTCAGCGACTCCTTCAACCAGATGTTGGAGCGGCTGGACGAGGGCTTCACAGCCCAGCGGCAATTCACCGGAAACGCCGCCCATGAGCTGCGCACACCGCTGGCGCTGATGCAGGCGCAGGTGGAGCTTTTCTCCGCCGAGCACCCGGACGTTCTGCCGGAAACGGCGGACTTTCTCCGCCTTCTGCGGGAGCAGACGGAGCGGATGACCCAGATGACAAGGACCCTTCTGGAAATGTGCGGCTTGCAGGCGGTGCCCTGTACGGATCACATTGAGATCGGCCCTATGATCGATGAAATTTTCGCGGATCTGGCCCCGCTGGCAGAGAAAAATAACATCACGTTGGAGCGGGAGGGGGACGGTGCCATGACCGGCAGTGACACGCTGATCTACCGCCTGCTGTTCAACCTGACGGAGAACGCCATCAAGTATAACCGCCCCGGCGGCTCCGTGCGCCTTTCCGTGACGCCGGAGCCTGAAAAACTGCTGATCCGGGTGTCCGACACCGGCCCCGGCATCCCGGAACGCTTTCAGCGGAGCGTATTCCAGCCCTTTTTCCGGGTGGACAAATCCCGCAGCCGGGAATACGGCGGCGTGGGCTTGGGGCTTTCGCTGGTGTGGGAAATCGTCAAACTCCACGGCGGTACCGTGTGCGTGGAGAACAGCTCGGAGGCAGGCACCACCGTGGCGGTGTCCCTTCCCCTCCGGTGAACCGCTTTAAAAAGAGCC
>OGOL01000439.1_pt1 | contig 47696 bp, 32 predicted proteins | sample 1552641 | NCBI WGS metagenome assembly OGOL01 (sample SAMEA2580140, study PRJEB22360) | human gut metagenome | biome: human gut; feature: human-associated habitat; material: faeces | place: Denmark | collected 2008/2010 | reverse complement strand
GATCACTGGTATTATTTTGATGAAAATGGAAAAATGAAAACAGGTTGGCTTCAGTTAAACGGTGACTGGTACTATCTCTATGATGGTGGACAAATGATCATTGACTGGTATCTGGTAGGAGATCACTGGTATTATTTTGATGGAAATGGAAGAATGAAAACTGGAATTCAAGTAATAAATGGAATAGAATATAATTTGGGCACAGATGGAGCTTGGATTAAACCTGAAGAAAATGTGGGATGAGTTTTCATTAAAAGCAACTATTAGTAAAACAATATTGATAACTAAAATTTATAACAAGCTAAAGAAGGAGCGCTACGTAGAATGTAGTGCTTCTTTTTTACAAAAAATGTGTGACAGAAAAACAGTCAAATTCGTCACATATTTGAGCACAGTTGAATTGAAAATTGGCAAATGCTATAATAAAACCAAAGTAATGCTAAATAGTACAGACTTTCAAAAAAACAAAGGGAGAAAAGTTATATGAGAAAAATTTCAAAAAAGCAAATTGGAGCAATGGGACTCGCAGTAATGATGACAGCGCAGAGTACGGCAATGGCTGCGGAAATTGAAACATCACAAACAGAGACTACAGTAGTAACGCAGGAGGTTTCTCAGGAAGACTTTCAAGAAGAGGCAACAGTCGCAGAAGATGTATCAGCCGCAGAACAGGAAATAGTTACAGAACAGGAGACTGTTTCAGAGCAAGATTCTGTTATGGTACAAGAAACGGCGTCGGAAGAAAATGCAATAGAAGAAGTGTCTACTGAGATAGTTACAGAGGAAACAGACAACGAAGAAAGTGTGTCCTCAGAAGATATCTCTGTTCTAGAGACAAAAATCAGTGAAATAGAAGATGTAACAATAGAGGAAATTGCGGAAACAATCGAAGAAGAAACAATCGAAGAAGAAACAGAGGATCTGACAACAGAAGATGTGATAGAGGAGCAAAACCTGGCAGCAACTCAGAGTGCATTTGCAGAGGGATGGACATTGCATGACGATGGAACATATACATATGTGCAAAATGGGATACAGTTAAAGAATTGTGTCGCAATGGTAGATGGTTCTTATTATGGCTTTGATGAATCAGGAATTATGTATGCAAATGGTATATTTTCTATGGTAGAAGACGGTGTTTGGAATTATTATTATGCAAGCGAAAATGGAAGTCTTTATGTGAATCAATGGGTGGAAGTACCAAATATGTTAGATGGATCTGCTTGGTACTATTTTGGAGATGGAGGACGAGCATATAAGTCTGGAATCTATAATGTAAATGGCACGGATTATTATTTTAGCCATAATGGAAAAATGGCAACATCAAGTGTTTGCATACAAAACGACATATATTATATTGCGGATGAAAATGGATATCTGACACAAGCCCCGAAAACAGGATGGGTTTTAATTGGGGAAAATTATTATTATATGCAGGATGGGGCAATGAAGAAAGATTGTGTTGCTCAAATAGCCGGAAAATATTATAAATTCAACTATGCTGGAATTTTATATATGGATTGTATTGGGGAAGATTACCGAGCAAAAGCGGATGGAAGCCTTTATATAAATGAATGGGCTGGCGGCAGCGGACAAGAAAACAATTTGGATAATGATCTATATGATAATTCAAGTTGGCGTTATTATGGAGCAGATGGAAAACCATATAAGAATGGATTTTATGAGATAAACAATACTACCTATTATTTTGATAACTTTGGAATAATGGTACAAAATAAAGTTATTTGTAAGGATGGTGTATATTATATTTTTGATCAAAATGGAGCCCAGATTAAAAATCCTGGTTGGAATCTACAGGAAGGAAAATGGTATTATGTAAAAGAAGATGGAACTTTATATTTGGGAGTTCTAACGGACAATGGACATAATTATTATTTGACTCCGGAAATGGTAATAAGCAAAGATTTTATAAAAATAAATGATATTTGTTATAAAATAGATTCCAATGGATATATGACAATGCTTACAGATGGCTTTTATAATGAAAAGACAACTAAAAAATCATCAGATTCAGATGATTCAATGAGAATCTATTACATATCAAATGGAAACATTAGTGATAGTGGATGGAAAGAGATTGACGGGAAAAAATATTATTTTAAAGAAACAAACATAGAAAGGGACGGAGTATGGACTAAGGAAAATGTAGCCTTAAGAAAGGGACTCTATGAGATTGATGGAAAAAAATATTACTTTAATTCAGAAGGAGCAGTAGAAACGAATGGCTGGATTCTGGATGAGAATGGAAACTGGTATTATGCAAAAACATCTGGAGAAATAGTAACGGGAGATCTTTTGATTAATGGAACACAGTATCATTTTAATGAAAATGGGACATTGAAAACAGGATTGATCATGGAAAATGGAGTGGGAAAATTTTATGGAGAAGATGGAAGTGTTGCTGAAGTAATTAATCATGATGGATGGAATCTGGTTAATGGTATTTACTATTATTTAGAGGCCGGGACATTATTAAAGGGAACTGATAGATATTGGGAGAATGGTCAGGAGAAAAAGGCTGGAACATATAAATTGTCAGATGGAAACTGGTATGTGTTTGACGAAGAAGGTAGAATGTTAAATAATGTTATGATTTTTGATCGCTGGTATGGAGAATACGGTGCAGCAATGACAGGATGGATCTATCAAGCGGGAAACTGGTACTATGCTGATCCAGAAAATGCAAAATTATATACAGGATTTCATGTGGTTAATGGAGTAAAGTATTATTTTGCACCTGAAATGGTGACAGGTGAGATTGTAGTTGGCTCTAAAGTAATAACAACGGATGATAATGGCGTAGTTACAAATGTAAAACACATTGAGAATGGTTGGAGCTGTCATAATGGAGTTTGGTATTATTATATGAATGGAGAGCCATACACAGGTGTAGTGGGAAAATATTGGGTTGTAGATGGTAAAATGAAGGAAGATGTACTGCTTGAGCCAAATACATGGACTGGAAATGGTTCTTACTATACAAAAGAAGATGGAAAAATGGCGTGGTTTGAATGGGTAAAAATTGATGAAAAATGGTATTATTTTACTACTTCAGGACTGGCAGGCGGTAATACAAAGAATACAGATCCTTTATATAAGGAAGGAAAAACATATTTGTTTGACGATGATGGTGCCTATATTCCAGCAGAAGATTATCCGCAAGGATGGTCAATGATCGGAGAAAACTGGTACTATAAAGACGGAGAAAATTTTGTAACTGGAACTGTAAAACAAATTAATGGTGATTGGTATGTATTTAATTTTCATGGAAAAATGATAACTGGCTTTGCCAATGCTGAGTCGTATAGTTTTGGCGGTAAGCAATATTATGATGGTGGTGCATATTATTACGGAAGCGATGGCAGAAGATGCTATTATACTGGTTGGCAGATGCTTGAAGGAAATTGGTACTATTTTAACAATTATTCTGAGGCAGCTAGTGGTTGGAAAATGATAAACGGTATGAAATATTATTTTGACACAGAAGATCATTATATGTATACTGGTTATCATGCAATAAATGGTGAACTGTACTATTTCAATGCTGATGGAAGTTGCTGGGGTAAGTGTGGACCACAGAGTGGTTGGTATCAGGCAGAAGGAAAGTGGTACTTTATGAAGGGCGGATATGTTACAACGGGAAGTGCCTATATTAATGGTATAACATATCAGTTTGATGATGATGGTGTAATGCAGGAATGAATTAAAAGATAAAAGCGAATAGCGAGTAGAAAAGAGAGGTATTGCAGAAAATGCAGTGCCTCTTTTTCGCTACAAAAATATTCAACAAAATAAGACATAAACGTTGCAAAAAAAAGTTGAAAGATGGTATACTAAAAGAAATTTTACGGGCAAAAAATAAAAGAGAAATGTGAATCCGTATTGCCCAGGGAAGGGAGAAACTACATATGAGAAAATTCTCAAGGAAACAGATCAGTGCAGTAGGTCTTGCAGTGATGATGTCTGCGCAGGGATCGGTAATGGCGGCAGAGGTGTCACAGGAGGAAACAACAGTTGCAGCTGAGATTCAGGCAGAGAAAAGTGAGTCTGTGTTACCAGAAAAATCAGAAGAATCAGAGGAATCAGTAGAAGAGTCAGTGGGGGAAATTACAGAGACTGTATCGGAAGAGTCAATTGAACAGTCAATACTGGAAAGTGTACCAGAAACGGAAACTGAGTCAAATGCTGAATTAGAAGAAGCAGTTGAATCCGAGGAAACAACAGAAGAGTTAGCAGAAGAAACGACAGAAGAATCAACAGAGGCAGCACACGAAGTTGAAAATTCCGAGATCGCACCGTTAGCAGCAGTGGCAGATGGATGGCATAAGGATGCAGATGGACACTATAAATATGCAAAGAATGGTTACTTTTATGCATCTCGTATCGAAAAAATTGATGGCGCATATTATGGGTTCAATGCAAATGGAATTATGTATGCTGGAGAAGAATTTCAGCTTTTAAACAATTATTATCGTGCAAGAGAAGATGGAAGTTTGTATGTATCACAGTGGTATCAGAATGAGTGGGGAAAATGGTACTATTATGATGAAAACGGAAAAGGTATTCGAAATGGAATTGCAGAAATTAATGGCAAAAAATATTTCTTTAGTGCAGGAGTATTGTATGTAAATACTGTAGTTTATGATTTTAAGAATAACGTACAGTATTTAGCCAATTTAAGCGGTGAATTGATTGAAACAAAAGGATGGCATAAGCAAGATGGAGAATGGTATTATGTAAAGGAAGATGGCACCTTATATAATAGTGACAATGATGGAATTTTATATGATAATGGGTATATGTATATTATGCAGCCATCAATGAACGTTAATAAGGATTTCTGTTATATTCCAGATACCGACATCGCGTGCTCAATTGATGGAAGTGGTCATGCATCTTTGCTTGAAGATGGATTCCATGATGGAGGTGGTTATTATATCTGTTATATAGAAGACGGAAAACTGGCGCTCAATCTTGGTTGGAAATACATTGATGGCAAGTGGTATTATATCGGTGTGGATGGATTTGTTGGAGCAAAGCATTTTGGAGAAGTAGATGGTATACGGTATTATTTCACCAGCGATGGAAGCATTGCTACTAATGGATGGGGCTGCAGTTATAGCGGTGAATGGTATTATGCCTATCCGTCAGGAGCACTGGCAACTGGTGATACATCCATTAATGGCGTTCTGTACCATTTTGATGAAAAGGGAATTTTAAAGACTGGTGTAGTGGAAGCTTCCGAAGGATATGATGTTTATAATACAGATGGAACATTCCTCGGTTCAATTAAAAATGAAGGTTGGAATCTGGTTAATGGTAGCTATTATTATATGAAGGATGGCGATATACTAAAAAATTGTGAATACCAGACAGAAGATGGAGCATTGTATTCATTTGATAGTGATGGAGAGATGAGAAGTGGTGTTCAGTATGAGGGCCGTTGGTACAGCGAATCAGGTTGGGCCTATACGGGTTGGACTTATCAGAATGAAAAGTGGTATTATGCAGATCCTGAGACCAAAAAGCTTTGTACTGGTTTCCAGAAAATCAATGGCGGTGAGTATTATTTTGATGAATCGACCTGTGAAATGATAGTCGGTGAAATTGTAGTAGATGGAACTGTAATGATTGCAAGTGCAAATGGAGTGATCGAGACGATTGCATCAAAGGGCTGCTGGAAAAAGGTTGCTGGAAAATGGTATTATTCAGATCCTGAGACGGCAAAGCTTTGCAGAGGCTTTCAGAACATTGGCGGTGCACTGTATTATTTCGATGAGACGACCTGTGAAATGTTAGTCGGTGAGGCTGTCATTGATGGTAAAATTGTGAGAGCAGATGAGAATGGTATTGCAACGGTAACAGAGATTGCAGCAAATGGTTGGAGCCATTACTGTGGAAATTACTATTATTATCAAGATGGCGAGCCATATACTGGATGGGTTGGTGATTTTTACATTGAAAAAGGATGTATGCAGAGATCACGTTTTATTACAGATAAAGATGGAAATGAATATGAATTGGGAGAGGATGGAGCTTGTTTAAAAGACACTTGGGCTAATGATGGATATTATTACGCAAAAGCAGATGGAACATTTGCAAAAAACGAATGGATAACAACATCAGATGGAAAGACCTATTATTTTGATGGCATATATAAGGTAAGAGGAATTCAAACCATTGATGGAAAAGAGTATCTGTTTGACGAAGATGGTGCATATATCTGCGAAGAAAGCAAGTTAAACTATGGTTGGAACTGGATTAACAGTGGGTATTATTACAGAACAGAAAATGGTATTGCCAATGGCAGACAAAGAATCAATGGAAAAGAATATCAATTTGATCATGGAAAAATGCTTTTGAATGAGCTTAGTTCATTGGATTTGTATAATGGTGCAAATGATTTTTACTATGGCGAAGATGGCGAAAAAGCTGCATATACTGGATGGAAATTGATGAATGGAAACTGGTATTACTTTGATGAGAGATCTCAGTATATGAAGGGCTGGGCAGTAATCAATGGAAACAGATATTATTTCCTGACAGGCTATAATTATAATATTCAGATGGAAGATGATCAGGCTGGAATCATGTGTACTGGATATCGCGTGATTGACAGGAAACTGTATTATTTCGATAAGGATGGAGGATGCTGTGGCGTTTGTGGTCCGAAGAATGGATGGTATGACGTAAACGGTACACGGTATTATATGATCGAAGGAAAAGTTGCCAGTGGAATGCTTAATATAAATGGAGTAGATTATGCATTTGCTAGAGATGGAAAAATGTATGCGAATGAAATTGTAAGTACAGATATTATAAATAAAATTTGCTATGCAAATGCAGACGGTTCCATTGTTACAACGCGAGGCTGGCATCTAACATCTTATGGATACATATTTGTTCAGCAGGGCGGAGCACTGTGCACCGGAATCCATACAATTGATGGTGTTACGTATATGTTTGGCAGTGATGGTATACTGATGTATTAATAGTGAGAGACAGTACTTATAGGCTCTCGGAATCGTGAGCTTCCCGACCAACTTCATCGGCCGGATGAACTTTGAAAAGTAAATATTATCCAGAACGGACATGAAAAGTAATAAATGATGAAAAATTGGCGCACTTTTATAGATCCAGAGTTAAATATGGGTTATAATGGTATTGCTTATGAAATTAAGCGGCTTGGTCAAAGAGGTCTTTTAGTCGGGAAGTCTTTGGCAAAGTCCAGGCATCAAGATGTTGGCACATCATGATGGCGAACAGGCGGCAGTACCACATCATAGATGAACGGTACCTGCCGTCTTCTAATTTATAGTCTATCTTTTCACGTTTGTTACAACGTTCAGCAGATGTTCTTGCATTATATTCCAATTTCCATTCCTTGCTGCCACGTGGCGGGGTATTGAAGAGTCTTGGGTTATCTTTTAATACAAGGTGAACAAATCTTGTGTAGGAAGTAATTTTAAATTCAACAGAAACAAGGATAGAGCGAAGCATGTCGGAAGTGAACCGTGGTTCAGGACCAAAGACAGAATAGCGGTCTTGCATAAGATCATCAATTGGTGACAGATCAAGATTCCAAAACTTATCAAGGATCTGCCAAGAGGAAGGAGAGAGTGAAGTTGCAGCATTTGGATAATATTTACGAAGTTGAGTCAGGACACGTTCCTGATAGGCGGAATGACCGCCGATGTTAATAGGTTTCAATGAAACACACCTCCAAATCAGAAGCCTTGTAAATACAGGCCTAGAGATTCCGAGAGACTATGCTATAGGAAGGGAGAAAAAGAGAATGATAAAAAAGGTTTTGTTGAGTTTGACCGTGTTTGCATGCATTTTGCTTCCCAAAGGAATCTATGCATCAGAAGAAACTTCGTCTAATGCGCAAATGTGTGGCTTGGAATATCAGGAACCACATGTAGTAGATGAATCGGTTGCAAAAGAGTATGAGGCAGAGGAAAATTCTCAGATTTCTGTACAGAGTACTATGTCGGAACTGGAAGTATATGCTGAGATGGAAAGGCGAGTAAAAGAGGGAATTTTAAATGGATCAAAGCGAGTAATGCTTAACGATTTAAATATCCGCATTGATACTTACAGTGCAAATCTTTATTTTAAGACATATTCGCCGTATTTTGCTCCGGAAATGAATCTGGAGATTTGGATGATGAGTGAAAGTGATCCAAAGATTTTGTATATTTCGATTGACAATTCATGGACAAGTGAGCAGACAAAGCAATATTTTGCACGGGTCGATGCGAAGCTTGCGTTTTATCAATCACTTGTGAATGATTCAATGTCACAGGTGCAAAAAGTTTTGGTGATCCATGATTATATTGTCAGTCATTCCGCATACGATGAGACATATACAAGGACCGACTGCAGTGGTATTTTCATGGATGGAGTCGGCGTGTGTCAGTCATATTCAATGGCTTATATGTATATTTTAAATTCATTGGGAATTGAAAGCTATTTTGTTCCGTGTCGGGCAGCAAATCATGCATGGAATTTGATTAGGATTGATGGTCAATATTACAATGTAGATTGTACCTTTGATGATCCAGCAAGTGATGTACTTGGTTCCGCGCATCATACATATTTTTTAATAAGTGATAGTGCAATGACAAAGCTACAATCAAATCGTAAAGATTGGGATGCAGGTGGAAGAAGTTGTACAAGTGATGCGTATGCCGATGCATTTTGGAGAACGAGCGAGTCTCCGATTGTACTTATGGGTAATACTAGCTATTACATGAAATATGAAGGATATTTTTACCGATCTTTAATAAAAAGAGATAACATTTCTGGTCAAGAAACTGTGTTATCAGAGATTGATAATCGAAGTGCATATCAGCGATATGTACAGTCTGGATTGTTTTATAATGATGGATGTTTGTACTATAACACAGAAAGCCAAATCATAAAATATGATTTATTGAACAATACAAAATATCCAGTATACGAACTCGATCCAGCGATGGGCTATGTGAGAGGCTGTAGACTAAATGGAAATGTAGTTGAATTCTCTGTATACAACAGTACAAGTAAAGGCAGTACGACATATGAACTGGTATCAGAGGATGGTTGGAAAAATCTTGAGAATGGCTGGTATTACATAAAAAATCAAAAAATTTTAAAAGCTCAGTGGCTGGAAGATGGTGGTTTTACCTATTATTTGGATGTGTCGGGAAGGCGTATGGAAAATACAGTTTGGAACACCGAAGAATCGGGAATAAGCTATGAGTATCGTTTTGATTTGGATGGCCATCTGATACTTGGTTGGTACGAGGAAGGTGATGAAACGTATTATTACTATGAAAAAGGCCTGAAATGTACAGGAATCTCAATCATCGAAGGAGAAACGTATTATTTTGATGAAAATGGAAAAATGATGCGAAATGTTGAAATCACAGTAGATGGTGTATGGTATCGATTCGGAACTGATGGAAAGCTAGAATGGATGATCACAGATTTGAGTGATGGTTGGAAGCAGATAGGTGATAATTGGTATTATGTAAAAGATCAAAGCATATTGAAGGCGCAGTGGTTGATTCTTGAAAATGCAATTTATTATCTGGATGAAGATGGCAAGATGTTGGAGAATGAAGAATGCTTGTTAGAGGACATTACTGGAGACGGCAGTCATGTATATCATTTCGGCTCAGGAGGAGCGTTGATAACTGGCTGGTATCAGACAAGTAGCGGAGAATGGAATTATTTTGATTCCAATGGTCTTGCAGTGACAGGATGGCTTAAATTAAATACAGTTTGGTATTATTTCAGCGAAGATGGTGTTATGGAAACTGGTTGGAATGATATTGATGGAACATGGTATTATTTCGATGTAAGTGGTTCCATGCATACCGGATGGCTGCAGTTGAATGGAATTTGGTATTATATGATGCCAGGCGGAGCAATGGCAACTGGTTGGGCTGTGGCTGATGGAAACTGGTATTATTTTAATGAGAGTGGTTCCATGTATACCGGATGGCTGCAGTTGAATGGAATTTGGTATTATATGATGCCAAGCGGAGCAATGGCAACTGGTTGGGCTGCGGCTGATGGAAATTGGTATTATTTTAATGAGAGTGGTTCCATGCATACCGGATGGCTACAGTTAGGAAATAACTGGTATTATCTGCAGGACAGTGGAAACATGGTAATTGGTTGGCAGGTGGTTGATGGAGTAAATTATTATTTCAACGAAAGTGGAGCTTGGGTAAGTTGAAAGATAAAAGCGAATAGCGAGTAGAAAAGAGAGGTATTGCAGAAAATGCAGTGCCTCTTTTTCGTTACAAAAATATTCAAAAAAAATAAAACATAAACATTGCAAAAAAAACATTGAAAATGGTATACTGAAAGAAAGTTTACGGGCAAAAAAATAAAAAGAAATGTGAATTCGTATTGCCAAGGGAAGGGAGAAACTACATATGAGAAAATTCTCAAAGAAACAAATCGGTGCAGTGGGTCTTGTAGTGATTATGTCTGCGCAGGGACCAGTAATGGCAGCAGAAGTAGCACAGGAAGAAACCGCATCAGAAGTTAGCACGACGGAAATTGCAGAGCAGGAGACAGAGCGTATAGAAGACGAAAGTGTAGAAGAAACACAAGTGGAAACAATCGTTGAATCGACAGAAGAATCTGAATCCGAATCTGAGTCAGAAGAGGCAGAAATTGAATCCGAGTCAGCCTTAGAATCCACAGAGTCTGAGAATGCTGAGTTAGATGAGACAGCCGAAGCAGCATATGCCGAGGCGCAGGCCGCAGAAATTGGATCAGCTCATATTTCTTGTTGGTATCAGAATAGTAATGGAACTTGGTATTACTATGATGAAAATGGAAATAGTGTATCCTATAAGGCAATGACCATTGATGGAAAGATTTATTATTTTGGAGGCGATGGAATGGTTGCAAACGACTTGTATTATTTAGATGGAAATGCTTATCTTGCAGATGCAAGTGGTGCACGTGTTCTGACAAAAGGCTGGTATTGGCAGAAGGGCTATTGGTATTATGTAAATGAGGATGGCAGTTTGTATATTGGTCTTTTAAATGACGGTGGCCATACATATAAAATGAATCCGGTAATGGTAGTAAACCAGCCATTTTTTACAGATGATGACCGTGATGATGCATATGCAGTTGATGAAAATGGCTATGTAATTCAATGTGCAGATGGTTTTTATGGTATGCCAGATGGTGGACCAACCTGTTATGTGCATGATGGAAAAATCCTCAAGAGTACATGGCAGTATATTGATGGAAACTGGTACTATTTTGGAAATACTGGCATCATGGAAAGAAATGGTTCTGCAACGATTGAAAATAAACGATATTACTTCTATTCCGATGGAATCATGGCAGCAAATGAATGGGTTTACAGTGGTATCTGGCATTATGCGTATGCATCTGGAGAACTTGCGACTGGCGATACATGGATTAATGGAACGCTGTATCATTTTAACGAAGATGGAAGCTTGAAGACAGAGGTCAATAAAACGGAAAATGGATACACACTTTATGGAGATGACGGAGAAGTAATCGGAACAATTGATTCAGAGGGATGGAATCTGGTCGATGGAAATTATTATTATCTGGCAAATGGTTCTTTGGTAAAAGGAACGGATTATCAGACACCAGATGGTGCATGGTATGTATTTGATTATCAGGGAAGAATGGTAAAGAACAAGTATGAATGGAATCGCTGGCTTGGCGAAGGCGGCTGGGCGTATACTGGTTGGATTTTAAAGGCTGGAACCTGGTATTATGCAGATTTGCGGACTGCACAGCTGTACAAAGGTTTCCAGACAATTAATGGAGTCGAGTATTACTTTGACGAGGACACTGGTGCAATGTTAGTTGGTGAAAAGGTTGTCGATGGAAAAATCCTGACGACAGACGCATCGGGAGCTGTTACAGTAAGTGAGATTGCAGCAGATGGCTGGAGTCGCTGCGATGGTGAGTATTATTACTATCAGAATGGAAAGCCATATACCGGCTGGGTTGGCGCATATTATGTAAGCAATGGACTGATGCTGCGCGATACAGCTGTTGTTGATCAGAGTGGAAACCAGTATTGGGTAAATGAATATGGTGTTTACCAGACCAATACTTGGGTCAATGATGGAAACAGCTATGCAAAGGCGGATGGTACACTAGCAGAGGATGAATGGCTGGCAATTGGCAACAAGACCTACTACTTCAGTGGTACAGGAAAGATGACGGAGTATTTCTATCTGGATGGCTGTATCTATGTGTTAGATGAGGATGGTGGATATGTTCTTACGGCAGATTTACATGATGGCTGGAATCTGATTCAGGATGAATATTACTATCAGGCAGGAAGCAGACTGGCATCTGGAAAAATGGAGATTAATGGAAGCACCTACTATTTCAAGGATGGAAAAATGATGACCAATATGGCAAGTAAGGATGGTGTCTTTGATGGGTATTTTGATTACTGCTATGGCGCAGATGGAGCAATGCTCACTGGTGCAGGATGGAAATCTATCAATGGAAATTGGTATTATCTGAATAACAGATCACAGTATATAAAGTACTGGGCAAGAATTGATGGAAAGATGTATTATTTCATGCCTGGTTCTGAGTATGCATATGAAGCTTTCTGGGGTGATATTAATCTGGATGAAGTCGGAATTATGTGCACCGGATATCGTGTGATTAATCATAAGCTGTACTATTTTGATCAGGACGGTGTATGCCAGGGCGTATGTGGACCAAAGGATGGCTGGTATAATGCAAATGGTATCTGGTATTTCATGAAGGGCGGACTCGTTTCTAATGGAATGATTTCTGTAAATGGAGCAAACTATATCTTAGGCCCTGATGGAAAGATGTATGCAAATACAGTTGCAAATAGTAATGGTCTGCGTTATGTCAATGCAGATGGTGTAGTTGTGACAACACATGGCTGGCTTTTAACATCTGATGGATATGTATACATTCAAGCAAACGGAACTGTATGCACAGGAGTAAAGGTAATTGATGGTGTTACCTATTACTTTAGTGCAAATGGAATTTTAATTGCCTAATTTGATAATCAATCATCGAAGTGATGGTAAAAGAAAATGTAAAAATGCGATTGATAATCAAATCTAAGTTTTAAATGAAAAAGCTGGGTGGCAAAAGATGCTGCCTGGCTTTTTTAAATAGGGACAAAAGTTGTGTGACAGAAATAAGTGAAAAGCTGTCACACGTATTGAAAAAATATATGTGAAAACGTATACTGAAAGAAAGATAGAACGTTGACGGAAGTAAATAAAAGAAAAAACATATAGAGGAAGGGAAAGAATATGAAGAGATTTTTAAAAGAAATGATCGGTATTATGGGACTTACTATCCTTATATCATCACAAAGTCCGGCGTTTGCGGCGGAGAATGCATTGTCAAAGGTATTGACAGAATAACAAATTTTGAAACCACAGACATTTAGTATGCCGACAGAAGATCAGAATAAAGAGCTTGCAGATAAAGTAGAAGAAATTATTCAGTATCTTGATTTAGATGGAAAGGATGATTACAGTAAAATATTTGCAATCTATAACTATGTCTGCCAGAATGTGGAATATGATTGGGCAGTACCGTGACGGCAATGGTATTGTAAAGACTGGTTGGTATCAGGCAGATGGAAACTGGTACTATATCAGAGGTGGCAGAGCTTTAACATCAGAAAGAACCGTTATCAATAATGTCTGGTATGAGTTTGATGAGAATGGTGTATGGATTTCTGAATGATAATTACTATTTATTCTGAATGATACTTGATATTTGAAACACATTTATAAAAAAATAAAATGTTGTGCAGAGGAAAAAATCTTCTGCACAGCAGCCCGTGAGGGCATTATAAATCGCAGCTTACCATTTTAACATTGTCAAGAAACTTTTGATGAAAATTTCTTTTACGTGTGGCAAAAATAAGGAAAAGCCTGTTACAGATATTGCAAGAAGCAACCATAAACATTATACTAAAGAAAAACGTTAAGGACATTTAATGCCGAAAAAAATATTGTGTTGCCATTTGCCATGTATATTACAATATATGTCGAGTGAGAGATAAAAATTTTGAATCAAAAATGGAGGGAGTTTTTATGATGGTAAGAAAATTGTTGAAAGCCGCAATATATGTTAAAGTGATAGTAGTTACCACGTTAGTGACAATGCAGGAACCTATGGCAGATGAAGTAATGGATGAATTTGTAACATCAGAAATAATGGAAGAAGAAACATTAGCAGAAGATACTGAGCCTTTTGAAGAGGAAACAAATGAAGAATTAAATATGATTGCTACAAATGAAGAAGAAAATTTAAATGATGTGATCGATGATACAGATTTTTTAGAATGTGATGGAGAAGATGGAAATAGCATTCAGCAATTTAAACCAGTTTGTTCAGATGGATGGGAATTGGATGAGACAGGATATCATTATGTATTAGACGAAAATAGAATGAAAAATTGTATAATGTGGATTGATGATGGATACTATGGATTTGATGAATATGGAATTATGTATTCCGAAGAATGGATCTATACATCATCAGGAGTTTGGTACTATGCTACTGCATCAGGAAAACTTGCAGTTGGCGATGTAATGATAAATGGAACCTGTTATCATTTTGACAGTAATGGAATCATGAAAACTGGTATGATTAAGACTGAGAACGGCTATACACTTTATGATTTAGATGGATATCAACAAGGCACAATCAATAAAGAAGGCTGGAATTTACTGAATGGAAATTATTACTATATTAAAAACGGAGAAATGTTGACAGATACAGATTTTCAGACATCGGATGGGGCTAGATATACATTTGACAGTCAGGGAATAATGCGAAAAAATGAGCAGTTTGAAGGAAGATGGTACAGCGAAGGCGGATGGTGTATGGTAGGGTGGATTTTTAAAGCTGGTTCGTGGTACTATGCGGATCCTGTTACTGCACAGATTTGTACAGGTTTTCAAGTGATTAATGGTGTCCAATATTATTTTGATGAGTCAGATTACACTATGCTGATTGGTGATAAAATAGTGGACGGGAAATTGATTATTGCAGATGAAAATGGTTCAGTTACCATCACAACTATTTTAGCTGAAGGCTGGAGCTGTTATGGAGGTGAGTACTACTACTATGTAGATGGAGAACCTTATAGCGGTTGGGTAGGTGAGTATTTCGTTGATAATGGCTGTATGCAGCGAGAAAAAGTGATTGGAGTTGATGGAGAAAAACATTTTTTTGTGGATGGATATGGAGTTCGTCAAAAAAACAGATGGGTAAATGGGGGAAGTAGTTATGCAAAAGAAGATGGTACGTTGGCAGAAAATGAATGGCTTGAAATAGATGGAAAAAAATATTATTTTGAAGGAATTAATAAGGATACAGGTCTGGTTTATCAGGAAGGCAAAGCAGCTGATTTATTTGGTGCAGATGGAATATATATAGGTTCATCTAATGATATGAAATTAGGATGGAATCTTATAAATGGTGAGTGGTATTATAAATATGGCGCTAATCTTTTGAATGGTAAAGCAGAGATAGATGGAAAAGAGTATTGTTTTGAAAACGGCATAATGATGAAAAACACAGCGAGTACAGCAAATTTGTCAGAGTATTGTTATGGAGAAGATGGAATTAGATTGTCTGGTACGGGTTGGAAGCTGTTGGATGGAAAATGGTATTATTTAAATTCAAAATCAGAGTACATCACAGGATGGGCTATGATTGGAACGGAACGATACTATTTTTTGACAGAAGAAGATTGTTTTGCAGAGAAAAAAACTGACAAAATAAATTATGGAAGACTTGGTGTGATGTGTACAGGGTATCGCGTGATTAATGGAAGGCTGTGTTATTTTGATCAAAATGGAGCTTATAGAGGAATAAGAGGCTGTGAAAATGGGTGGTATTACGCAAAAGAAGAAAATGATTGGTATTTTATGAAAGGACAAAGAGTCACGACCGGAAGAGCTACAGTAAATGGTATTGAATATATTTTTGCAAGTGATGGTAAAATGTATGCAGATACAATCGTAAAAGAAAACGGTCTTCGTTACGTTAATTCAGACGGAGCAATTGTGACACAAAAAGGATGGAGATTGTTAAGTAATGGCTATATTTACATACAGGATAATGGTACTGTTTGCACAGGAATCAAAATGATTAATGGGGTAATTTATTATTTTGGAGAAGATGGAATATGGATTGGTTGATATGAATAAAAATTTGTCACAGGTATTGCAAAAAATGAGAATAAACGTTATACTAAAGAAAAACTTTAAATACAGAAACACTTTAAAAACAGAAAAACTTTATCATTTTATATAGTGTGAATACTGTCTTATGGAAAGAATTACTATTGCTATGAAGATGGAAGCATTATCGAACTGGATAAGGACGGCTGGAATAAAGTCGGAGAGGAATATCTGTATGTAGAGGATGGAGAACTTCTGACAGATTGTATTGCTTTGATTGATGGTTCTTATTATGCATTTGCTGAAAATGGAGTTTTATGCCGTGATATGATGTTCAGTAAATGGAATAGTAATACAAAAGAGAGCGACTATTACTGGGCATCATCAAGTGGCGCTTGCCAGGGTGTTGACAGAAACTATACCGGATGGCATTTGGATGACAGTGGAAACTGGTATTACATCAGAAATGGTCATGCAGTGACTGGAACGACAGTTATTGATGGTGTTATGTATGAATTTGATGGCTATGGAGTATGGAATCTTAAGAGTTGATCGCTATGGAAAGAGTCTTGCGTAAGCAGGGCTCTTTCTGCTGCTTTCCAGCTTCCTTTTTATTGTAAAGATTTTTACCGTCAAGATTTGGGTTGCGAAGAGAGCGGTTAGACGGTATACTGAAGATACCAAAAGAGAGGAAGGAGAACTTTATGATTAAGAAATTATTGGTAGGATTGGCGGTGCTCTCATGCACGATTAGCCCACAAAGCAGCTTTGCCGCTGAGAATGAAACGGCAGCAATCTATCATTTGGGAAGTCAGGCAGCAGGAAATGAAACAGCACTATCCCAGTCTGGCAATGGCTTAGCTCCGATTGGAGTGAAGCAGGCAGATGAGGAGATGGAGCAGCGGTATGCCAAACGGGAGGATAACCAGATTAGTCCGCAGAGTTATGTTTCTGAATATCAGATTTATTCAGAGATTGAGAGACGTGTGAAGGATGCCATGCTGAGTGGACAGACAACGGTCGATATTTCGGATATGAATATTTATGAGACAAAGTGTGTCTTTCCTTATTATTATGGATATTCTCCATATTTCCCAGAAGGATCATTTGTAGCGCTTTATTATGCAGAAGATGGATTATATGTAGAGGCAGACATTCAAAATCCATTGTCAATAGAGGAAACAAAAGCTTATTTTGCACAGGTCGATGCAAAGCTTGCTTTTTATCAGTCTCTTGTAAATGACAGCATGACACAGGAGCAGAAGGCATTGACAATCCACGATTATATTGTTAGCCATTCAGAATATGATACATCCTATTCCATTTATGCATGTGAAGGTATTTTTATGCGTGGAATTGGAGTATGCCAGTCTTATGCGTGTACCTATATGTACATTTTAAATTCACTTGGTATTGACTGTTATTTTGTGCCGAGTGATGAGATGCGGCATGGCTGGAATATTGTTCGTATTAACGGACAGCTCTATCATGTAGATTGTACATATGATGATCCAGTGAGTGATAGATTTGGAATGGCAAGCCATGAGTATTTTTTACTTAGTGATAACGCAATCAGTCAGATGGATCATTACAGTTGGAATGCGCAGGGTATGACCTGTATAAGTAATGCATATGAATCTGCGTTTTGGAGAAATAGTGAGTCTCCGATTGTGCTTGCAGGCGGCAATAGCTATTATATGGATTCTGATTGGACTACATTGATTGAGAGAAACAATAGCACTGGTGCAGAAACGATTTTGACAAATACTTCAACCAATGATACTGGTGCTTACAGCGGACAGCAGGATACTGGATTGTTCTATTATGATGGAGGTATCTGCTATAACTCAAGTAATCAAATTTTAGAATTTGATCTGTCTGATCGTACCGAATATGTATTGTATGATTTGGAGGACTCTGTTGGAGCGATCATAAATGGATGCAGAGAAGAGAATGGTGCAATTACATTTGTTGCAGACTGGAGTCCATATTATTCAACTGGCGATATATATGAAATTGTTTGGAATGATGGCTGGTATGAGACAGATGATGGCTGGGTATATATTGTAAAGGGTAAACCTTTGAAGGGTTGGAGAGAACTTGGTCAAAATTGGTATTATTTTGATTCTGATGGTATTATGCTTAAAAATACATGGGTTACAGGCCGTTACTATGTTAAGGAAGATGGAACGATGGCACGTTCTGAATGGGTTGAAAATGGCAAATATTATGTGGATGAAAATGGTATATGGGATTCCAGTAAGATAGCCAAATGGCAGATTAGTAATGGTCGCTGGTGGTACAGCCATGCAGATGGAAGTTACACAACAAATGATTGGGAGAACATTGATGGAGAATGGTATTATTTTGATGCGTTAGGTTATATGTTGTCTTCAACTTGGATTGATGGTCGTTATTATGTGAAAGATAATGGAAAGATGGCACACTCTGAATGGGTTGAAAATGGTAAATATTATGTGGATGAAAATGGTATATGGGATTCCAGTAAGATAGCAAAATGGCAGATTAGTAATGGTCGCTGGTGGTACAGCCATGCAGATGGAAGTTACACAACAAATGGCTGGGAGAGCATCGATGGAGAATGGTATTATTTCGATGAGTCTGGCTATATGGCATCATCTTGTTGGATTGGCGTTTATTATGTAAAGGAAAATGGAAAGATGGCACATTCTGAGTGGGTTGACAATGGCAGGTATTATGTCGATGAGAACGGTGTATGGGTTCAGGGAGTGGCTGCGTACTGAATTAATACTTTCCATTTACCATTAGATGTGTTATAATTGCTCCGTATAGTTTCTGTAAAAAGAATGTAACTATATTGAATGATTTCACGTTGCCTGCATGACAGGCAGGGGAGAGATGGATATGGAGGAAAAAAATAAGCCGGGTGAAACGGTACCGGAGCCGGGTGAATCTGAGAGAATATCGGCAGAGAGAAAAGCTGCTTTGCAGGATATAGACAGAAAGCGCGAGGAGAAGGAAAAGCTTCGTCAGACGCAAAAGCAGGAGGCTGTGAAAGTACATGGAAGCTTAAGTGCGTATATGAACTGGCCGCTGCTTGTATGTATTTCGCTTTTGATTCTAAGCATCATTATCACTATGATTGACTGGATGGCTGGTGTGGCGGCAAGCGCCTGCTCAATTGTTCTGATCATAGGTCTTATGGCGCTTTCAATCTATTATCACCGCAGAATTAACAGTGACATGGTTGGCTTTGGCGCAGGTTATGCCCAGATTCAAAAGCAGCTGCTACAGGAAATGGAATTTCCATATGGTGTGGCAGATGAGATTGGCCGTCTAATATGGATGAATCAGTCATTTCAGCGAATTGTTCAGCTAAATAACAATGCACATAAAAACTTGGGTACGCTGTTTCCGGGAATCGACAGACAGTTTCCAAAGAATCAAAGAACATCACAGGTCCATTCGGAGTATCTGGGAAGAAAATATCAGATCACGATTAAGGCTGTGTCGATTCGTGATATTGTGGAGACGGTTGTTGATGAAGAGGATCAGGGAAAAAAGGCACCAATGATGTATGCAGTGTATTTGTCAGACGAGACACAGATGCTTGAGTGGAAGCAGAAGGTTGAGGATGAAAAGCTTGTTGCGGCGCTGATTTATCTTGATAACTATGATGAAGTCCTAGACTCCATAGAGGAGACGAGACGACCTTTGCTGATAGCGCTGATTGACCGTCAGATTACAAAGTATATCAGTGCCTATCATGGTGTTATTAAAAAGCTAGAGAATGATAAATATTTTGCCATCGTCAGCAACGAGCATTTAAAAGAGATGCAGGCAAATGATTTTTCACTTCTTGAGGATGTGAAGACGATCAGTATCGGAAACACGATAAATGTTACGATCAGTATCGGACTTGGCATAAACGGCGGAACGTATTCGAAAAATTATGACTACGCGCGCATGGCAATTGACATGGCACTTGGACGCGGCGGTGATCAGGTTGTTCTTAAAAATCAGGATGAGATCACCTATTATGGCGGTCGTACACAGAGCCAGGGCAAGAATACGCGTGTTAAGGCGCGTGTCAAGGCACAGGCGTTAAAGGAGCTTATAGAGGCATCTTCTGATGTGCTGATCATGGGTCATTCAATCAGCGATGCAGATTGTATTGGTGCTTCAGTTGGTATTTATCGCGCAGCCAGAACATCTGGTAAGGATGTTCATATTGTGCTGAATACTATTGCAAACAGCATAAAACCTCTTCTAAATCGTCTTGCCGAGGATGAAGAATATGGAAAGAAGCTGTTTATTGATAATGAGACTGCAATTCAGAGGATAACAGAAGGAACACTTCTGATTGTGGTGGATAATAACAGACCAAGCCGAACAGAGTGTCCGCAGCTTTTGCAGTTAGCACAGCATGTGGTAGTGCTTGACCATCATCGTCAGTCGCGTGACTGTATTGAGGGTGCAGTGCTTAGCTATGTGGAGCCTTATGCATCATCTGCCAGTGAGATGGTGGCAGAGATATTGCAGTATTATTCAGATTCAATCAAGATTCGTCCGACTGATGCAGATGCAATGTATTCTGGAATTGTTGTAGATACAAATAATTTCATGAATAATACAGGTGTCAGAACGTTTGAGGCGGCGGCTTTCTTACGTCGAAATGGTGCCGACATTACAAAAGTGCGAAAGCTCTTTCGTGATGATATGGAGGATTACAAGGCAAAGGCAGAGGCCGTGCGTGAGGTGGAGATGTTCCATGAGCGCTATGCAATCAGTGTATGTCCAAGTGACATGACTGGAAATCCGACAGTTATTGCAGCACAGGCAGCAAATGAGCTTTTGGGTATTCGCGGCATTCGTGCATCATTTGTGATGACAGAATATGAAAATCAGATTTATATTAGTGCCCGTTCTATTGATGAGGTAAATGTACAGACCATAATGGAAAAGCTTGGCGGAGGCGGTCATATGAACGTCGCAGGTGCCCAGCTTCGCAATGTCACACTTGGAGAGGCCAGAAGTATGTTGAAGGATGTGCTTATGGCTCAGGAAGAAAAGGGTGACGAAGTGAAGGGCTGATATAGATATTAGAATTGGAGGAGAAAAAAATGGAAATAATTTTATTACAGGATGTAAAATCACTTGGAAAAAAGGGTGAGCGCGTAAAGATTAACGATGGTTATGCAAGAAATTTTGTGCTTCCAAAGAAGCTTGGAATTGAAGCAACAGCAAAGAATTTAAATGATCTGAAGCTACAGAAGGCAAATGAGGATAGAATTGCGGCACAGAAGTTAGAGGAAGCAAAGCAGTTGGCAGCAAAGATTGAGGAAAAGTCAGTTGTACTGAGTGTTAAGACAGGTGAGGGCGGCAAGCTGTTCGGCTCTGTATCCACAAAGGAAATCGCTGCTGCATGCGAGAAGCAGTTAGGTCTTGAGATTGATAAGAAGAAGATGGTTCTGCCAGAGCCTATTAAGGCATGTGGAACTACGATTGTTCCGGTTAAGCTTCATAGAGAAGTAACTGCAAAGCTGACCGTTAAAGTTCAGGAAGCATAAAAAACATGGAAGAGGCATTAATAAAACGAGTACTCCCGCACAACACAGAGGCCGAACAGTTAGTAATCGGCTGTATGCTCATGGACAAGGAAGCCATATCGGCAGCCATTGAGATTATCCATTCGGATGATTTTTACGGACGGCAGTACGGTGCCATGTTTGAGGCTATAACGGAGCTTTACAATGAGGGAAAGCCAACAGATCTAGTAGCCGTTCAAGAGCAGCTAAAGACCAAGGATGTGCCGCCGGAAAGCTACAGCATTGCTGCATTCCGTGAGCTGCTTAATATGGTGCCGACTTCCGTTAATATTCGCTATTATGCCAATCTGGTGTATGAGAAGGCATTGCTTCGACGCCTGATTCGTATCAATGAAGAGATTGCAAATGATTGCTACATGGAAAAAGAAGACGTAAATACCATTCTGGAATCTACGGAAAAGCGTATTTTTGGTCTTCTGGAAACAAGAGCAACAAGTGACTATGTGCCGATACGTGATGTAGTTATAAATGTTGTAAATAAAATTGAGATTGCATCGCGAAATCACAGCATGGTAACTGGCCTTTCTACTGGATATACTGATTTGGATCGTCAGACCTCAGGTATGCAGCCGTCAGATCTTATTTTGATTGCGGCGCGTCCGTCCATGGGAAAGACGGCATTTGTACTTAACTTAGCACACAATATGACCATAAAAGACAAGAAAACAGTTGCAATCTTTTCTCTTGAGATGTCAAAGGAGCAGTTAGTAAACCGTCTGTTGGCCATGGAGTCGCGTGTGGATTCTCAGACACTTCGTACAGGAAATCTTTCCGACAGTGATTGGGATCAGGTTGTCGAGAGTTCTGGTATCATTGCAAACACAAAGCTTTTGCTTGATGATACGCCAGGTATAACGGTGGCAGAGCTTCGTTCTAAATGCCGTAAGTTTAAGCTTGAGCATGGTCTTGATTGTGTCATGATCGACTATCTTCAGCTTATGAGCGGAAGCGGAGCAAGAAAGGGAGACAGCAGACAGCAGGAAATCTCAGATATTTCACGTTCTCTAAAGGCACTTGCAAGAGAGCTAAATGTACCAGTCATCGCACTGTCACAGCTTTCACGTGCCTGTGAGTCAAGAACGGATCATCGTCCTATGCTTTCTGACCTTCGTGAGTCAGGAGCAATTGAGCAGGATGCAGATATTGTAATGTTTTTATACCGAGATGAATATTATAATAAGGATTCGCCGTCAAAGGGAATCACAGAGGTTATCATAGCCAAGCAGCGTAACGGTCCGATTGGAACTGTTGAGCTTGTCTGGATGGGAGATTTGTGTCGCTTTGGAAATAAAGAGTATACATCACAGTGATATTCTGGGATTTAAGATGGCAATAGAAAAGATCAGTGAAAATGGAATTTACTTCCATTTTCACTGATCTTTTTTGCGAATGGGGTTCTGAATAATTACCTTTTTTTAACTATTAGATATGTTCTTAATAAAAAGAAAGTCGCACTGCTAAGAGCTGCTGATTGGAAAAATCATAGCTTACAATGTTGCAGCCGGCAGCGTGCATGTTAATGAAGGATTGGACCCAGTCATTATATGATGCAGCAGCATCAGCGTAGTCAGATGCATTTTCAAAACGAATCATTACAAGACCTTCACCGCCGCCTTCCCAGATGCTTTCTGCCTGCGCGACAAAGAGTGCTCTTGCACGGTCAAGTGCGGTACCAGAAGCAGGGTCACTTGACGAAGGGCCATCAGCAGAAATCCATAGACCGGCCTGAACATGAAAATTAAAGTCCCAGCGCACAGTGGCAGGGTAGCCTCGTCTTTGGTAAAAATCATCTGCCGGGTATGGATCAGATGAGATAGCTGATTCTGGAATATTAAAATATGCGTAACATAAAGGCTGCTGAATGCCGTCATTTTCATTGTCATCATAAGTCGGATCGACATTGTAGTCATAGTCTCCGATGTGGGCGATGACCCAGGCATGTGTATTTCCAGTTATAACAGAGCTTTTGATGCCGAGACTTCGAAGTCCCCAGACGAGCGCCTTGGCGCGGCCGTCACATTTAGCCTGACCATCAATCAGAGCACCATAGGCACTCTGGCAATTGTCTGCCTGAGTAGAATATGCACAGTTTTCAATTATATAATTGTAAATAGTAAGCTCAGCCTGATAAGCACTTTGTCCCGACAGCGTTGTCTGCCAGCTTTGAATAAGTGTATTAACAGCTGCTGTCTGCGCATCAAAAGTTTCCTTTGATATTGTGTACTCAGGTGATACAGATACAACAAGACCAAGCAGATTTGAATGTTCAACCCATCGTGATGACAGCTGCATCAGCTCAGGACATTCATTTGTCAGAAGATGCATCAAATCGCTGACATTATCAGAACTGACGGCAACAGGGAGTGAAATAGTGCTCTGAAAACCTTGTATGCCAGCGTAAAGAGCCTGAAAGTTTGCTGCTTCATCATCTGCAAGAGAAGGCAGGTAGTAGCTATAATCTGCATAAAGTGGGGCACAAGAGATCGTTTCTGTAACAGATGATACAGGTGCAGATGAATCTGCTGCTGAAGAGAAAAGATCAACCTCGCTTCTTTTACCTAAGACATCGTCAAGAAGCTCATGGTAGGTGCTAAGACCTGCATGAAAGTAGTAGAGCGGTGTCTGGGCAGGGACACATCCACAGACTGCCATAGAAGACAGCATAAAAATAAAGCTAAGTGATAAAAAATGAAATAAGCGTTTCATAAAAACCTCTCAGTGTCAATATAAGACAAAATGTAAGACATTTTTTGCATCAGTTATTATATCACAAAAGAAATTAGAAGCAAGTGGAAGAAAGCACAAAAAAAGAAGATCTTTACGACCTTCTTTAGATAAGAGCGCGAGACGGGATTCGAACCCGCGACCCTCGCCTTGGCAAGGCGATACTCCACCACTGAGCCACTCGCGCATATATGATGCAGAATCACTTCTGTAAAGCGGGTGATGGGAATCGAACCCACGTATCTAGCTTGGAAGGCTAGTGTTCTACCATTGAACTACACCCGCACAATGCCCAAAGCTGGAATCGAACCAGCGACACGAGGATTTTCAGTCCTCTGCTCTACCAACTGAGCTATCTGGGCATCTCATCAACATCGAAGTTTTTGTTTCGTTTGTTTCTTACTCGCTGTCGACGATAGTTATTCTACAACAAGACAAGAGAAAAGTCAAGCACTTTTTTGAAAAAAACTTAACTTTTTTTTGAAGGCATGTTTTTTGCCCCAATTCATACAATTTGAATTCAGCAGCGGAAGCGGATTGCGAATGTCTGCTTTACATTTAATGGTTTGTCTTGCGGTTGATGAACTTTGTTCGATACTTTGAATATACAATTGTTTGATCGGCATAAAGACCATAATAACCAGACATTGCATAGCTTACTGCAATTGCTAAAATCATGTAGTGGGCAGAGTCAAAGCCAAATAATTCAAAAGCGATCAAAATAGATGTAATAGGGCAATTAGTGACACCGCAGAAAACAGCAACCATGCCCATTGCAGCACAAAGGGATGGGGCAAATCCAGCAAGGCTTCCAAAGAAACATCCAAAGGATGCACCTACGCAGAAGGAAGGAACAATTTCGCCTCCCTTAAAGCCACCGCCAAGTGTGACTGCTGTAAAGAGCATTTTAATAAGAAAGGCTGCTGGGAATATAGTTTCTTCTTGAATAGACTGCTCAATCAGATTGCTTCCGGAACCAAGATAGCTTTTGCCGTCTGGCAGAAGAAATGCAAATACGATAACAATCAGTGCAGAGACAATTGCGCGTAGGTAAACATTTTTTATGTATGTTTTTAAAAGACCTCCAACTTTGTGAAGGATAATACATAAAAGTATGCTGACAGCGGCACATAAAATTCCAAGAAGAACTGTTTTTGCAGCACCGTCAATGGAAAACGAAGGAATACTTACAATTGTAAATTTTTCGGCATGAACACCAAACGTAGAAGCAAGGTGAGCACCAATCAGCGCAGACATTACACAAGGAACTAATGCGGAATAATACATGACGCCGACACTGACCATTTCCATTGAAAAGACAGCAGCAGCCATCGGTGTACCAAACAGAGCAGCAAAAGCAGCACTCATGCCACACATGATTAGAACATGGCGATCTTCATCATCAAGATGAACTATTTTTCCAAGAAGATTTCCAAGGCTGCCGCCGATCTGAAGTGCAGCACCCTCGCGTCCGGCAGATCCGCCGCACAGCTGTGTCAGAATCGTAGAGATAAAAATAAGAGGTGCAACACGCGCTGGTGTCTCTTCATTTGCATGAATTGAGGCAATAACAAAATTAGTACCGCGGTCATTTGACTGTCCGCAAAAATGATAAAGAGCAGTGATTGCCAGACCAGCAACAGGAAGCAGGAATAAAAGCCAGCTGTATGCAGCGCGAAGCTGTATAGCTTTTCCAAGCAAAGTAGCAAATAGTGTTGATACGCCGCCGATCAGAAGACCTGACAAAAGTGAAAATCCAGTCCATTTAAGAAGAACCAGAAGATTCTGGCCGATGTTGGTCAGATAGCATTTGCGGGCAAATTCCCGCAGCTTAGGGGAAAACATAGGCATGACCTCCAAAGAAACTGTTTATAGGAAGCAGCAAAGATGCTGTACCGTTCCAATCCTAGCAGAAACAGCAGGGAAAGTCAACGAAACAAAAAGATCACGTCCCATTTTGTCTGTACTGAGCCGGTGTCATTTTAGCTCTTTTTTTAAAAGTTATGCAAAAGGCACTTTCACTTGAAAAGCCACATGAAAAACAGATATCCTTGACAGACATGGCAGTGTTGCGAAGTAGGTAACGTGCATTACTTAGCCTCGTATTTATGACATACTCATGTGGTGTAAAGCCAGTCTCTCGTTTGAATACGCGAATAAAATGATAAGAGCTTAATCCAGCAGCTGATGCGAGCACTTTGTCTGGCAGATCTTCTTTAAAATGTTCATTGATATAGGAAATGACAGTCTCAATCATATCTGTGCTGTCATTTTTTTTATCGGCAGCACTGTAGAGCAGAAAGCTTGTCAAAATATCATTAATATATTTAGAAAGAAGAGCTTCCTTAATCGAAGAACGACAAAAACTGTCAATGATAGCTTCAAGCTTGTTTGTGGCTGGCGCAGGATTTCCAATAGAAAATACAGTGCCAAGATGTGAGACAATAGATTCAAAAAAGTTTTTGGCAAGAGGTCCGTCAAAATGGCACCAGAGACATTCACTGCCTGTTTTTGTGCCATAGCTGTGCGGTTCATAGCAATTAATCAAAATAAACTCATCAGCTTTTGCATCAAAGCTTTCGTCTTTTGTTTGTACATACATGCTTCCTTTTTTGACATAAATAAGAAGAAAGCTGTCAAAAGAAGCGCGGTGCAGATGATAGCCTGGTGCATAGAAAAAATGACCGCATGTAAGCGGATAAAAAAACATGCTTCGTCCCAAGAGACTTGGCGAGTAAACATAATATGTTGATTCAGGTTCAATAAAGGGTTCGTGCGATTTCATAAAAATCTCCTTTTTTATAGTTACAGTTCATGGATAAGCCAATATTGCAGCAAATAATTTTGCATGGCTCTGAATAATTACATTTTAACTTAGAATACAGGAAAAAACAACAGAGCAATATTTTAAAACACAACCGCAACGAAAGATAATGTATTTCAAGCAAAACAGTAGTATAGTAAAAGTAAATATTGAAAGTAAAAAAACAATATTGAAAATGATAGAAAGATTCAAGCAAATAAATAATAACAGAAAATAATAGCGAAACAGGAGGCAATTATGCAAAAGGCAAGTGTATGGGCAGAAAAAGTCATGATTCCTACATATGAGATTGGAGAGGCGGAGAAGAATCCGATTTTTCTGGAAAAACGTGTGTATCAGGGAAGCTGCGGAAAGGTATACCCGTATCCGACGATTGAAAAAATAAGTGATGAGAAGAAGGATAAGGAATATACGGCAGTATGGCTGGAAAATGAGTACATTAAGGTTATGGTTCTTCCAGAGCTTGGCGGACGAATCCAGAGGGCATATGATAAAACAAATGATTATGACTTTGTTTACTATAACCAGGTGATCAAGCCGGCACTTGTTGGTTTGACGGGACCGTGGATTTCAGGAGGTATTGAATTTAACTGGCCGCAGCATCATCGTCCGACAACATTTCTTCCAGTTGATTATGAAATTCAGGAAAATGAGGATGGAAGCGTTTCTGTTTTATGTCATGACGTGGATCAGATGTATGGAACAAAGGGACTTATGAGAATTAGCGTATACCCGGGAAAAGCTTATATAGAAATCAAGGGACAGCTGTATAACCGCACATCACTTCCGCAGACATTTCTTTGGTGGGCAAATCCAGCAGTTCCTGTTAATGACAACACACAGTCCATTTTCCCGCCAGATGTTCACGCTGTTATGGATCATGGAAAGAGAGATGTTTCTCGTTTCCCAATTGCGACGGGTGTTTATTATAAGAAGGATTACAGCGAAGGCGTAGATATTTCACGTTACAAGAATATTCCAGTCCCAACTTCTTACATGGCAGAAAAGTCAAAGTATGATTTTGTCGGAGGATACGACTATGGAAAGCATGCTGGTATTTTGCATGTGGCAGATCATCATATTTCACCGGGAAAGAAGCAGTGGACCTGGGGCTGCGGTGATTTTGGAAAGGCATGGGATCGCAATCTGACTGATGAGGATGGTCCATATGTAGAGCTGATGACAGGTATGTTTACAGATAATCAGCCTGACTTTACATGGTTAAAGCCGTTTGAGGAGAAAACATTTACACAGTATTTTATGCCATACAAGGAAGTTGGACAGGTAAAGAACGCATCAAAGGAAGCTGCTGTTTCACTCTCGGCAGCAAATGATGCAGCAACTGGAAAGAAGACTGCAAAGATTATTGTCTATGCAACAGCTGTATATGAAAAAGCAAGAATTATTCTGACAGGAAAAGACGGCGTGTTGTGTGATGAGAGCGCAATGATTTCTCCTGTTGACATTTTTGAAAAGAGTGTAGTACTGCCAGATGATACGCAGGAAGAAGATCTGAAAGTTGAAGTTTGTGCAGATGGCAGAAGCTTAATTGCATACCAGCCAGAGAAGGAAGAAATTCCAAAGCTTCCAGATCCGGCAAAGGCAGCAGATGAACCGTCAAAGATCATGACAAATGAGGAACTGTATTTAACGGGACAGCATATTGAACAGTACCGTCATGCAACATGGAGACCTGATCCTTATTATTTAGAGGGATTAAAGCGTGATCCAGATGATATTCGCATTAACAATGCATATGGTATGCTCTTGATGAGAAGAGGCTTATTTAAGGAGGCAGAACCTTATTTTAGAACAGCTATTAAGCGCCTGACCTGGAAGAATCCTAATCCATACAACAGCGAAGCATATTATCTGTTGGGACTTGATTTGTGTTACCTTGGAAGAGAAGATGAGGCTTATGATGCTTTTTATAAGGCAGCATGGAGCAATGAACAGCAGGAAATGTCATTCTATTATATGGCAGCGCTTGCGGCAAAGAAAGGTCAATTTGAAACTGCGCTTGAGCACATTGATCGCTCACTTGTTAAGAATGCGCATAATATTAAGGCAAGAGGATTACGTGCATGGCTTCTTGCAAAGCTTGGAAAAGAAAAGGCTGCAGCTCGTATGCTCGAGGATAATTTAGAACTTGATCCATTTGATTTTGTATCTGGTTTTGAGGCAATAAAGGCAGAGAATGATTCAGAAAAGAAGCAGAAAATGCTTGATGACTTGAATGGACTGATGCGTAATTTCCAGGAAAATTATTTGATGACAGCAAGAGATTTTGCGCAGTGGGGCGCATATGAGGACGCTGTTTTAGTTTTAAAGCAGTGCACAAAGAAATATCCGATGCTGTATTATTATGCAGCTTATTATGAAGAAAAAATGGGTGAAGATGATGCAGTAAAGAAGTCACTTGAGAAGGCAGAAAGCTGTGCTTTCGATTATTGCTTCCCGAATAAGCTTGATGATATTGCTGTACTTACATTTGCGATTGAAAATGGCTGCAAAAAGAAGGCGCCTTATTACCTTGGCAATCTTTTTTATGATAAATTACAGTGGAAGAAATCTGTTGAATTGTGGGAAATGTCTGAGAAGGCAGATGACACATTTTCAATCGTTCATAGAAACCTTGCACTGGCTTATTACAACAAAATGGGTGATTCTAAGGCAGCTAAGCGTGAACTAGAGAAAGCATTTTCACTAAATCGTAAGGATGCCCGTATTTTCCTTGAATTAGATCAGCTTTACAAAAAGCTTGGATATAGCTTCAAAGAGCGTTTAGCAAAATATGATGAAGATCCATCTCTTGCAGAGAGCCGTGATGATTTGTATATTGAATATATTACTCTTATGAATATGTGCGGAGAATATGAACGCGCTTATCGCTGCATTATGGGACGCCGTTTCCATCCGTGGGAGGGCGGCGAAGGAAAAATTACAACGCAGTATACTATTTCCTTACTCGAGATGGCAAAACAGTGCTTGGCATCAGAAAAATATGAACAGGCAGAGAAGTTGCTTAAAAAAGCACTTGTATATCCAGAAAATCTTGGAGAAGGCAAGCTAGAGGGAACAAAGGATAATCATCTGTTTTATCATCTTGGACTTGCGCTTGAAGCACAGGGAAAACATGATGAAGCAAAAACATGTTTTGAGACTGCGACGATTGGAACAGATGAACCAGCGGGTGCTATGTACTATAATGATCAGCCGGCTGATATGATTCTCTATCAGGGACTTGCATTTGAAAAATTAGGAAAAACAAGAGAGGCAAAATCACGTTTTTATCGTCTGATTGATTACGGTGAGCAGCATTTAAATGATGAGGGCAAGATTGAATACTTTGCTGTATCACTTCCAGATTTTCTGATTTTTGATGAGGATTATACAAAGAAAAATCGTGCACACTGCTGTTATCTTATGGCACTTGGAAATATTGGATTGCAAAACCGCGAAAAGGCAGCAGAATTTTTAAATGAGGCGCTTGAAATAGAGCCGTCTCATATGATGGCAACACTATATCAGAAACAATAAATGTTAAGCAAAAAGCGAGGAAAATCATGAGACTAGTAGATTTAACAACAAAACCCTGGCAGCTTATGCTGCCGGGAGAGAAGGAAATTTCTCTAAATAAAATGGTATATCTGCCAGGAACACTTGATGAGTTTGGAGTCGGTCATGAAGATCGGCTCGACAACTCATGTCATCCAGATGAGACAACTGCGCAGAGTTTTGATGATGATGTGATAGCAACACGATTTACAAGAAAGCATACGTATGAAGGCCCGACATATTTTGAGCAGGAAATTACGATTGCACCAGCAGATAAATGCCGCACTTTCTTTGAGATTGAGCGAGCCAGATGTGTGCGTGTTTATTTAGACGGCGAGGAAATACCATCATACGAGGAACAGACAATAAGCACACCGCATGTATTTGAACTTACTGGTCATGAAGGCATTCATAGACTTTGCGTTGAGTCAGATAACAGTTATCCAGGTCTGCCGCACGATGCTATTGTCTATTCATCGGCAGCAACAGATGAGACACAGACAAATTGGAATGGACTTCTTGGTTATATTCGTCTTCGTGAGGAAAATCCGATCTTTTTATCGCAGGTACGCGTGTACCCTAAGGATGGAGGAAAGCTTCGCGCAGAAATAGATCTTGATACATATGGTGAACCATTTGAAGGCGTGCTTGTTTTAAAAAGCAGTGTACTTTTGCAGGACTATGAGCAAAAAATTAGTGTAATGACTTCAAATTCCAGAAAAACAATTGTGGCAGAGGATTTACTTATTTCATCGTCAGCAGCAAACTGGGATGAATATGATGGAAAGTTATATGAACTGACAGCTGCACTATATGAAAATGATTTGCAGTCATCTGAAAGTGAAATAAATCAAAAAGAAGATGAAAAGACTGTTAGCTTTGGCATTCGCACATTTGGTGATGATGGATATGGTCATCTGTCATTAAACGGCAGAAGAATTTTCCTTCGAAGTGAGGCAAACTGTGCAGAATTTCCAGAGACAGGCTATATTCCAATGGAAAAGGAAGCGTGGAAGAATATTTTACAGACATATAAAGATTATGGCATCAATATGGTGCGTTTTCATTCGCATTGTCCGCCAGAGGCAGCATTTTTTGCAGCTGATGAGATGGGCATTTTGATGCAGCCAGAGCTTTCACATTGGGATCCAAAGCATGCATTTGAATTTGATGAAAGTTTCTCGTATTATCAAAAGGAACTGCGCCAAATTATAAAAGCACTTGCCAATCATCCATCTTTTGTCATGCTGACATTTGGGAATGAACTTCATTGCGGAGCGCTTGGCACAAGCAGAATGCATAAGATGCTGCAGGATGCAAAAAAACAGGATCCGACAAGACTCTATGCTAATGCGTCAAATGCGCATTATGGAAATGAAGGATGCGATGAAGAGAGTGATTTCTATGCATCACAAAGCTTTTATAATTACAGAATAAGAGGAACGCTTGCAGGAAATCCAGAGACACCAGAGGAAGCAGCCAAAGTTGATGCTTATGAAAAAGCAAATGGAAAGCTGGCAAAGGTTAACATTAAGGGCTACATCAACAATCAGTATCCAAATGCGAAGACAAACTTTGATGAAACCTTAAGAAAGATTAGAGAGCAGTATAAAAAGCCAGTGTTTAGCTTTGAAGTTGGTCAGTTTGAAGTGCTTCTTGATTTTGATGAGCTTGCACATTTTAAGGGAATTTCTGATCCGGCAAATTATAGACGTATTCAGCGTATGGTTCGCGAAATGGGATTAGAGCCTGTTTGGAAGAAGTACGTTGAGGCAACTGGAGAACTATCAAGGCTTTGTTACCGAGAGGAGATCGAAGCTGCGATGCGCACAAAAGATCTGTCTGGTATTTCACTTCTTGGACTGCAGGATTTTCCAGGACAGGGAACTGCTCTTGTGGGAATGCTTGATTCACATTTAGAGCCAAAGCCATTTGATTTTGCAAAACCAGAAAAATTTAGAGCTTTCTTTAAAGAACAGCTTGTATTAGTTGGTCTTGAAAAGTATACTTATGAAGAAGGTGAGACACTTTGTGCAGATGTGCAGATAGCCAATTATGGAAAGACAGACTGTGCTGGAGATCTGGAGTGGACATTGTGGGCATATATGCCGAATGAAGAATTAGATAGTGTGAGAAAGGTCGCTGTAAAGAGTGGTCATATGAGCGTTGTTTCATGCCCAAAGGGAACACTTAGCAAAGCTGGAACATTAAAGATTGAACTGAATAATAAAATTACATCATCAGTTCGCTGTGATCTTACTGTTAAGATTGCAGATGCAGTTAATTCATATCCGATTTGGATTTATAAGAATGAAATGCCAAAATGCCCAGAAAGCGTTTATGAGACAACTAAGTTGGATTTGCAGGCAAAGAAGGTGCTTGATAACGGCGGTATAGTGTATTATTCGCCAAAGTCAGAGGAAAGTTCCTTCCATAATTCAATTCGTGCTCAATTCTCAACAGATTTCTGGTCTGTTGGAACGTTTGGAAGACAGGAAGGTGCGATGGGACAGCTGATTCAAAAAGATCATCCATTGTTTAAGGAGTTTCCGACAGAGAGCCATACAAATTGGCAGTGGTGGCCAATGGCAAATCAAAGAGCTGTTATACTGCCAGATACAGTAAAACAGCCATTTGACGCTATTATTACAGAAATGGACAGCTATGCATTTTTAAGACCAATGGCGCAGCTGTTTGAGTGCCGCGTCGGAAATGGAAAACTTCTCTATTCCACACTTGGACTTCAGGATTTGCAGCAGTATCCAGAAGGAAAAGCGCTTCTTAGATCAATTTATAAGTATCTGGATTTAGAGACATTTGCACCAAAGCAGAGCATAGAGTGGGAGACGTTAGTAAGTATCTAACATTAGACTAGGTGATTTTTGGGAGGAGTGCATATGAGACGAATATTAGTTAAGTCATTAAATGAAGCTTTTGATTTTGTGATGGATCATTATTATCCGGCAGGATGTGAGGAGGACGCAAAAAGAAAAGATACATATGCAGTCATTTCAATTCAGGATACTCACACGGGTGGTTTTGGCGTCACCTTTGCAGAAAATAAATTTTGTAAAGGCGTTCTTACTTTATATTTTGATGATGTGGTGAAGGAAACAAAAGGTGCTGTATTGTTTGATGAAAATATGGCAGATTCTGTTATCGCATTTATTCGCAGTCATATGGATGTAGATACGCTGTTAATTCACTGCTATGCAGGACAGTCAAGATCGCGTGCAATAGGAGCATTTGCGAAAAAAATGATGGGAAAGAGCAATCAAACATATTTTTCGGCAGATAAGCTTTGGGCAGGCACACCAAATGAGCATGTTTATAATATGTTGGAGGATGCTTGGTTTAGAGATATGTTGGGATGAATCCTACAGATAATACTAGAATTTTCTAGTCATATATGGTATTATAGGGACAGTTGAAAAAAATGACAATATATGGAGGGCAAAACAGTGAGTGATTATACGTTAAATACAAAATGTGTGCAGGCAGGCTATACGCCAGGAAATGGAGAACCGCGTCAGATTCCGATTATTCAGTCTACGACATTTAAGTATGATACGAGTGAGGATATGGGCAAGTTATTTGATTTGGAAGCATCCGGTTATTTTTACAGCCGTTTACAGAACCCAACAAATGATTATGTTGCAGCAAAGATTGCAGAACTTGAAGGCGGTGCAGCAGCAATGCTGACTTCATCAGGACAGGCAGCAAACTTTTTTGCTCTGTTTAATATTTGTGAGTGCGGCAGTCATATCGTAGCTTCTTCATCTATTTATGGCGGAACTTATAACCTGATTGCTGTAACACTGGCAAAGATGGGTATTCGTGCTACTTTTGTTTCTCCTGACTGCACGGAGGAAGAATTAAATGCGGCATTTACAGAAGATACCAGAGCTGTATTTGGTGAGACTATCGCAAATCCGGCACTGACAGTTCTTGATATTGAAAAGTTTGCAAAGGCCGCTCATGCACATGGCGTTCCGTTAATTGTGGATAACACATTCCCGACTCCGGTAAACTGCCGTCCAATCGAGTGGGGTGCAGATATCGTAACACATTCCACAACAAAATATATGGATGGACATGGTGCGGCACTTGGCGGTGCAATTGTAGATGGCGGTCATTTTGACTGGATGGCTCATGCAGACAAATTCCCAGGTTTGTGTACACCTGATGAATCTTATCATGGAGTTACATATGCAGAGAAATTTGGCATGGGTGGTGCTTTTATAACAAAGTGTACATCTCAGCTGATGCGTGACCTTGGATGTATCCAGTCTCCACAGAATGCGTTTATCTTAAATCTTGGTCTGGAGTCACTTCATGTAAGAATGCCGCGTCACGTTGAAAATGGACAGGCCGTAGCAGAGTTTTTACAGGCACAGCCGCAAGTTGCTTATGTAAATTATCCGGGACTGCCTACAGACAAGTACTATGAGCGCGCAAAGAAGTATCTTCCAAATGGAGGATGCGGTGTCGTTTCATTTGAGTTAAAGGGTGGTCGTGCAGCAGCAGAGACATTTATGAAGCACTTAAAGCTTGCAGCAATCGAGACACACGTTGCAGACGCACGTACCTGCTGCTTAAACCCAGCAACATCCACACATCGCCAGATGAACGACGAGCAGTTAGCAGCAGCTGGTGTTCCGGCAGGACTGGTTCGTATTTCTTGCGGACTGGAAGATAAGAAAGATCTGATTGCAGATTTGGCACAGGCATTGGCAGCAATTGAATAAGCAATAAAAACAGTGGGGCAGAGAATTTTTTTAATTCTTGCCCCATTATTATTATTATTTTGATTTACTTTATGCGCCTAATTAGTTTGTTGGGAATCCAGCCTGTTTTAATGCATCAAGCACAGCTTTTTTGATTCCATTTGAGCTGTAGGTTGCACCAGAAAATGCATCAACATCGGTATTTTGTGCTTCAAGAATTTCAGAAACAACCTTATCTTTGCATTTATCGAAGTACCACAGGTCGCTCTCGGCACTGCTGCAGGAGATATCAGTGATTTTGCCGTCCTTGATTGTGACTGTTGCCTTTACAGCGCCATCATAGCCGTAGGCTTTTCCCTCAAAAACGCCATCGGTGAGAGAAGTGTCATCAAAAGACTGAGAATCTTCTTTTGAAATAGGCTCAGATTCGATAGTTGTATTTTCAGCAATTTCTGTATTTGAATTGCCATCAGCTATAGTATCATTTGGGCTTGAAACAGCACAGATAATAACCATAACAGCAAGAAATACGCCAAAGCAAATGGATGTAAATTCACGGCGATGTTCTGGCTTTTTCTTTAAGAAATACCATTTGCGTATTCGACAGATTGCATATCCAAGGAAAATTGCTGTGTAAATAATTACAGAAAAATAGTAGCCATCCTTGCCATCTTTGGCAAGCGGAATAAATAATAGCATAATGTGGAGGTAGAGCAGCGCGTAAAATAGGTAAGCAAAGCGCTGGATCTGCTTCCACTTTTTTGCTTTCATACGCTTACGAATCTTTGGAAAAGAAAGGATAGTAAGCAAAATCATAATGATAAGAAGAATAATTGTAATGATGCAGGCAGCGAATTGATTGGCAGGAAGTGCGGATGCATTGGTAAAGAAACGCACGAAATAAGTTCTTCCATAGCCAATGTTGTGACCAAGCGTCAGCATTGCGGCAAAGATGGAAAGCTCACCGCGCACTGGCATAAGTCGCTTAATCAGCCAAGAACCGTTAGATAAGGCACCTGTCCACATGACAATACACCAGAGTGCACATGAAAGGGCACCGCGGCGAAATAGATCAAGAAGAAATGTGACAGCCTCTGGCAGATTCCTTGAAAAAGGAAATAGTGATATAAAAAGTGTAAGCACAAGTGCACCGATGTACCACGGATACGGATGACGTTTGATTGTGGATTTTGCAGTCAGTGCAAAGATTGATGCGATGATCAGTGAAAAAATAAATAACATAGATATTTGATTACCTCCGTTTATACTTATATAAGATGTTAGGGTCAAGAGATCAAAATTATCTTGTAAGCGAGTTTGCATCGGCTGTATGACCTTTTGACATTGGTATTATAAATTTAGTGTAACATAAGAAAAAATACATCACAAGCAAACAGGAAACACAAAAAAGACGAAAAAAAGACATGAAGTTAGTACAAACTAACAAGAAATAGACAAAGATGAAGAAAGGCAGTTCGTATAAAAGGAAAAGCATAATTAAAAATTGTTAGAAATAACTAACTGGAGTTCACAATAAAACATATGAAAAACGTCAAATTGCTGTTTTTATATAAATAGTCTTTTTTTCTCAATAAGGGTGTTGATTTTTATGATTGTGTTAGAATATACTAACTGCCATCGGCAATAAAAAATTAAAGGAGATATCATTTATGAGAACAAAAATGGCATTAGCTGTGTTGGCGGCAAGTACCTTGGCAGCAGGAAATATGAGCGCTTTTGGAGGAGTTTTAAAGAGTGAGAGCACACCGGCAACAAGCGAGGTGCAGACAGAGGAAGCTTCTAGTGCAGAGGATGAGGCACAAACAGTAAGCATTGAGACAAGTGAATATTACTTTGGTAAGATTAATGTTCCATATGCAGATTTTTATTATGGAGAAATCAATCATGTACAGCCAGAGGCACTTGAAGATGCAGCTGCAGGTCAGTATGATGCAGAGGATAAGGTAACAGCAGCAGGTCTTCGTGAGGAAGGTATTTATGATTCCGTTACTTCTGCGACAAGCCAGAAATCTCAGCGTTTTGAAAAAAGCTATTTTGAGCAGAATGGCGATGGAACCGATATTTTAGGACCATCCAGTGTAAATGTGGCAATTCCAAAGACATTGTATGACGATGTAAAGGCAGCAATCGAAGCTGGTACTGAGTGCAGCAACCAACTTGTTGAGTTCGTATCATCACTTGAAGAAGTTTCAGAAGAAGTTCCGGCTGAATATAAGGTAATCAATTCTGATGGTACATTAAGCCAGACAATTGGAACAACTAATGAGGCAGAAAATGTAACAGTTTCCTTTGCAACAGTTTCAACATGGGGAAATTATCAAATCGACTTTGACGGTCTTGAGATTGAATCTGCTGATATTCAGGGTGCACTCCTTGAAACATCTGACGGAGAAATTTATGGTCTTGAGCATTTGGATAACTTATGGCTGCGCGCAAATGAGATTGCATTTGCAGCAGAAGAGATGACTGAGCCACATGGAAATACACCGTCATGGCAGCGTTTTGCTGACATTCAGGGAAAGACGATCACAAAGGTAACTTACATGCTGGCGGATCAGGATGATATCTCTATTGAGACTGATCTGTACTGCAAGGAGCTTCTTGGAGAAGAATATTCCATTACAACAGATGAGAGTGTTACTTATCAGAAAGATGGCACTGCAATCAATATCACATATACAACACCAGATGACAGCGATTATAGTGTAGAGGCTGTCGCAGCAGGACGTACTGCCGTAGAAGATGGACTTTACAGCGTAGAAGACAATGTAATTACTCTGAGCGGTGATTTAAAGCCAGGCAGCTACACAGTTACATTCTCAGATGACAAGTATGCAAGCAAGAAGTCAAGCACACTTGTTGAGTCTGGTTTAGAGGAAGGCAGTGTTTCTATCGAAAATAATGCTGTTGTAATCTCAGATAATGAGCAGGGGCTTACTGGCGCAGATTATGCGACACAGGTAACAAGTGTTGTTGTAAATGGTGAGCCAGTAAAGGCAAAGGGCATTGCAGGTATCTTATTCAATGAGGATGGAAGCATAAATATGGATGCTGAAATCGAAGGTCAGGATGGAAATGTTAAGGTATTTGACGGAAGTGATTCCTATGAGATCGAGTTAGAAGCAACTGGATATCCGTCTGTAAAGGGAACTGTAACAGCACAGTAATAAAACAATTTGAAATAGTAGATAGTAAGCAAAAGGCTGGCTGCCATATTGACTCGCAGCCAGCCTTTTTGCAGAATATAGAACAGCAACCAATGAGAGAAAGGAAGATTTTCATGAATCGAAAGAAAAGTTTTGCTAATCTTTTGAAAATAACTTGTGTTATGGTCTGTTCATGCATTGGCACACAGCTTGTTTGGGCTGATAAGACTAATAGCGAGAGCATAACAGATACTGCAATGGGAACAGACTGTAGTGTCCGTGTTTTTGGTTCGGATGGAACTGCAAAAGATATTATGGACATGCTTTCTGATATTGAAAACAAATATTTATCATGGCGCATTGAAGGCAGCGATATTGCAAATATCAATGAAAATGCATCAGAGAACGAGCCTGTTATGCCATCAAAGTGGACATATGGCTATCTGGAAAATGTGCTTGATCTTGCAAGAAAAAGCAGTGGTGCATTCGATCCGACATTAGGCCGCGTATCGCAACTTTGGAATCTGGAAAGTGACAATCCCTATATTCCATCAAAAAGCGAACTGACAGAGCTTCTTTTAGAGACTGGCTGGGAAAAAATAAGTATGGGTGACGGTGAAGTGTTTTTAAAAGATGGTGTGCAGATTGATCTTGGAGCAGTCGGAAAAGGAATAGGATGTGATGAAGCACGAAAAATGTTAGAAGAGGCAGATGCTGACGCAGCAGTGGTATCCGTTGGCGGAAGTATTTTGACTTATGGAAAAAAGCCAGATGGAAAATCATGGAAGATCGGCATTGCAAATCCACGCAATGAAGATGGTGAATCGTATCTTGGTTCACTAACGATTGATAAAACATGCAGTATATCTACATCAGGAGATTACGAAAAATATGTGATTGAAGATGGAGTGCGCTATCATCATATTTTAGATCCAAAGACAGGATATCCGGCAGATAGCGGACTAATCTCTGTCACAATTGTCTGTGAAAAAGGATGGCTGAGCGATGGTCTGTCTACTGCATGCTTTGTGCTTGGTTATGAAGACAGCCGGCCGCTGTTAGAGACTTATCAGGCAGAGGCTGTGTTTGTAACCGAGGATAAAGAGGTAATTGTAACAGATGGATTAAAAGATATGTTTACATTGACAGATTCCTCGTATGAACAGGTGGAAGAATGAGAGAAAAGAAACGAGCAATTATAATCGCTTCAATACTAAGTTTGATATTTATATTGTCTGCGGTCTGGACTGCGCACCAATTTCTGGCAAAGCAAGAAGCGGCAAGCGCAGCAATTTATCAGAATGGCACATTAATTAAAATTATTTCAACTGATCATGAAGAGACATTTCGCATTGAAGATGGTGAAAATTGGAATGAGATTACTGTAGACAAAGACGGGATTCATGTGAGCGGTGCGAGCTGCCCGGATAAGATTTGTATGCATACCGTGTGGAGAGGAAAAGGTTCTCTTCCGATTGTGTGTCTGCCAAATCATCTTGTGATCACGGCAGCACCAGAAGAGGGCACGGATTATGAATTTGATGTGCTGACATACTAGAGTAAATGAAGTCAATATGTGATATGTAACTTCTATCAAATTAGGCAGAGTACCACGTACATAGGAGTTGCGTAGCGCATCGTGTGGAGACTTAATATATGTGGCAGCTGCCTGATTTTATGTAAAAGAAAGAATAAATAAAAATGAAAACAAAGAAAAAAGATAAAATGAATAAAGCAGAGAAAGCAAATAAAATGGATATAAAAAAGATGACAGCACTTGCAATGTTTTCAGTGATTGCGCTTACAATCTTTACAGCAGAATCCATGATCGGTCCAATTGTACCAATTCCAGGAATCAAGCTTGGACTAGCCAATATCGTAACACTTCTTGTACTGGTTTTATATGGACCAAAGGAAGCAGTATTTGTGCTGATCGTGCGAATCCTTCTTGGAAGCATGTTTGGCGGACAGATGATTTCATTTTTTTATAGTTTGTCTGGCGGTATTCTGTGTTGGCTTGTCATGAGCCTTATTAGTGCGCTCCTTAAGAAAAAGTTTCTTGTGCTGATAAGCATGTGCGGAGCTGCTGCCCATAATATCGGACAAATTTTGGCTGCCATTGTGATTACACATTCTATAAGCGTAGTAGCATATTTACCTGTTTTGATGCTCAGCGCAATGATCACAGGTTTCTTTACTGGACTGGCAGCCCAGGTGTGCTCAAAGAGACTGCAAAAGATCTTAAGAGTGAGGTTTTTCTAACTGCAAAGTTTACGAAAAGGCATATGACGCGTGAACAGTAACGCAGAGAAAAACAACATTAGGTATAATAGAATAATCCATTGATTTTACAAGACCGCTGAGGTATACTTCTCTTATATCGCAGCGGTTTGTTTTTTTGTTGTAAACCTATTTTGGAAAGCGGGTGAAACAATGGGAAATATTATGGATTATTTGAAATGGAGGGGTGATCTGACATTTTCGCAGGATGCTTTCAACGAGGTAGATAATTTGCTTTTGTCATATGTGGCATATGTGAATCTTGAGGGACTGTCTGTTGGTGCTGGCGAAGAGCAAGTGACACTTGAGGAGGTTTCAAGGCGATTTTTTGTGCTTCACAGCGAAGAAGAACTTGCGGCAGACAAGTCATTTACGAGACTGGCGCCGTATATAGTAAAAATGATGGCACAGTCGAACCGCTACCGCACATCTATCATTTCAAATTATGTCAATATGGTTAATCCACAGTTGGAGCTTCAATTTTCTGCCGTACAGCTTGATCTTTCGGATGGCTCAAAAAATTTTTGCTTCCGGGGAACGGATGACAATATTGTGGCATGGAAAGAGGATTTTAATCTAGGCCTTGGCGAAGTGCCAGCCCAAAAGTTGGCATCAGAATATTTGAACAGATTTGGTGTTGGTACATCCCCTATTCGCGTAAGCGGTCATTCAAAAGGCGGCAATTTGGCAGTATATGCAGCAGCAGCCTGTAAAATAGAGGTGCAGGAACGCATTACAGATGTATATAGTAATGATGGTCCCGGATTTGTGCATGAGTTTGTGACGAGTGATTCATATAAGAAAATTCAAAATCGAATCCATCGCTATATTCCAGATTCATCCATCATAGGAATGCTTCTTGAAAATCCTGTAGAACCGCAAGTCATAAAAAGTATAGCTAAGGGAATCCTTCAGCACGATGCGATGAGCTGGCAAATAGAGGGTCCGCATTTTGTATCAGCAAGCTTAAGTGAATCAGCTATTTCACTCCATGAGACGCTTCATAACTGGCTTGAAAATATTGATGAGAATGCAAGGACACAGTTTGTCGATGATCTCTTTTCAATACTGGAATCGACTGGTGTAGATACATTGACGCAGGTGCAGGAAGGCGGATTAAAAAATGCGGCTGCAATGCTTCGTGAGCTTCATCAGATTGTACCAGGAACATGGTCAGAGCTGGAAAATCTGCTGAAGGCAGTTTTGCCATTTTCAGGTTTTCTGATTATGGGAAGACAAAAGACAGTGGACAGACAAAATATACCGCGCGCAGTGACAAGCCATAGAGCTATACACACAAGCAATAAAAATCATAATGAAAACAAAGTGAAACAGGAGGAAAAAAGAAAATGAGTCAGAAAAAACAGGCTGCTTCATCAGCTAGGGCAGGGGGAATCACAGATGGTGTGATATGGGAGCAGCTGCTTGTCTTTTTCTTTCCGATTTTGTTCGGAGCATTTTTTCAACAGCTGTATAATACAGTTGACGCAGTTGTGGTGGGTCGTTTTACAGGTTCGCTTGAGCTGGCAGCCGTAGGCGGTTCTACTGGAACGATTATTAACCTTTTATTTGGTTTCTTTATTGGACTTTCTTCTGGTGCGACTGTTATCATTGCACAGTTTTACGGAGCAGGCGATAAGGAAATGGTAAGCCGAAGTGTCCATACGGCGATTGCGCTTTCCATTGCAGGCGGTGCGATTTTAAGTGCAATTGGATTTATTTTTGCAAGGACAGCACTTGAGTGGATGCAGACACCAGATACAGTGATTGATCTTGCAGAAACATATATCAAGATTTATTTTATCGGTATGATCCCGAATCTATATTACAATATATGTGCAGCAATCCTTCGAGCTGTCGGAGATTCCAAGCGACCACTCTACATTTTGATTTTCTCTTGTCTTGTAAATATTGTGCTTGACCTTGTATTTGTCGTAGTGTTTCGCATGTCTGTTCAGGGAGTAGGAATTGCAACGATTCTTTCCCAGTTTATCAGTGCAGTACTAATCACATTCTGTCTGATGAGAACCAATGAGTGCTATCGCCTGAAGTGGAGTAAGGTTCGCTTCCATAAGATGCTGCTCATTCGTATCATTCAGATCGGTGTCCCGGCAGGTTTACAGTCAGTTATGTATAACATAGCTAATATCATCATTCAGTCCAATGTAAATCTGCTTGGAAGCAATACAATGGCAGCATACACAGCATATTCTAAGATCGATGCGGTATTCTGGATGATCATGAATGCATTTGGTGTATCAGTATCCACATTTGCCGGTCAAAACTTCGGTGCAGGAAAGCTAGATCGTGTTCGTAAAAGTATGAAGATTTGCTTAGGTATGGCACTTGGCGCAAGCATCGGATTAAGTGTAATTCTTCATTTCTTTGGACGATACGTCTATATGCTATTCACAACAGATGCACAGGTTATTGAGATTGGAATGCAGATTTTATATTTCTTAACACCAATTTATTTTACATATGTCACAATTGAGGTAATTTCAGGAACAGTGCGTTCCATGGGCTTTGTATTCACACCAATGCTTATGACATGTGGCGGTGTGTGTGTGCTTCGTCTTTTATGGCTGTTTATTGCAGTTCCGCAAAATCGAACAATCACAAATATTTTGTTCAGCTATCCGCTGTCATGGGTGGTAACGTCGGTACTGTTCATTATTTATTATATTTATTTAAATAAGACAGGAAAAATTGAGGCAGCAAGAGAACACAGTCTTGTATAAATGTTTATCAAACAAAAAATGAATTTAGGGCAGGCTGATTTATTTTACAGCCTGCCCTTTTGCCCCCTTCTTAAACAAAATTTAAAGATTTTCCCTGTTTATTCTTAAACTAAAAGATTGTATACTATGGACAGAAAAGAGAAAGGGCATTGAAAAAATGAGTATGAATAATAATGTTAATATAGATAAAAAAGAAACAGCAGCCTCTGCTGAAAAAATCGACAAGATCGTAATATGCGATGACGATAAGGATATTGTCAGGGCACTTCAGATTTACTTGTCGAACAGAAACTATGAGCTTCTATGTGCATATACGGGAAGAGAGGCACTTGATTTTGTAAAAAAAGGTGATGTATCGCTTGTTCTTCTTGATATCATGATGCCAGAGATGGATGGAATCACGGCGCTTCGCGCGATACGCGAAAAGAGTAATGTTCCAGTTATCTTAATAACTGCAAAAAGCGAAGACGCTGATAAGGTGCTAGGCCTTGATGTAGGTGCAGATGATTATATTACAAAACCATTTAATCCAATCGAGGTGTTAGCGAGAGTGCGTTCTCAGCTTCGCAGATATAATAAGTTGGGAGGCAGCGAAGACAGCAACAAAAAAGAAGTGCTTAGCTGTGGAGGTGTAACGCTTGATGATCGCACAAAGCAGGTCACAATGGACGGCGAAGAAGTATCACTCACGCCAACTGAATACGAGATCTTAAAATTTTTAATGTCTCATCCCAAGCAAGTCTTTTCACCAAGACAAATTTACAGCGAGGTTTGGAAGGATACGCCGATAGGAAGCGAGGGAACCGTAGCTGTACATATTCGCCACTTGCGAGAAAAGCTTGAGATAGAGCCATCAGATCCGAGACACTTTAAGGTTGTCTGGGGACAGGGCTATAAGTTTGAGTGAATGATTATGATGAAAGTGGCTAAATAATAGAGAAGCAGAGAGGTAAGTAGACAAGCAAATAGGTAAGTAGACAAGCAAATAGGCGAATAGGAGTTCAGATTATGGGTAAATTTTTGCAAAAGTATGGTATTCTCTTTTTCTTTTGTGCAATGATGGGTGGAATCATTATGGTGGATTCAATTTTTGCCATTGCATTTACTGATAAGGAACGGGGATTGGCAACGGAATTTTCAGATTACACAATGAAAATTTCGATTCTGCAGGCAGATTCGCAGGAAGCATTTCGGCAAAAAGAGTTCCTTTTATTTTTGCAGGAAAAAGCACAAAGCGAAACCATAAATGTGTTAAAAGCAAATAGCCAAAATGGAGAGTTGCTTTATTCAAATGAGTTTGAATCAATGCAAAGTAACGCACTTGAGCAAGCGCTAGATACCGCAGTAACAGGGATTTATTATCTAGATGGTGGGCAGAATACAAATTTGATATTTCAGGAATTACAAAATCAAATTTTAACAAAAAATCAGTATGCGCAGATTACTGTGTTAGAAGATTCTTCAAAGGGATATCTATTGGAACGATTGAAAAATTCACAAGATGCCACATATTATTTATTGCAGATGGGGTTATTGGTATTGCTGAATCTGTTGAATTTTGGAAACGTTGCGGGTTGCTGGGCTAATTACAGAAGAACAGAGATTGCAGTAAGAAAAATGGTTGGCGGAACAGATGGAACAATATTTCGAAAAATAATGATTTTATTTGGTGCGGCAACAGGGCTATTTATTTTAATTGGAATGATGATTGGAATCCTAATTGCGAAAAATTATATGAAAATCACGAGTATTGCATTGCTTTTTGGTATCATCAATTGTCTAATTCAATGGTTGATATTGATTCTATTTGGCGGATTATCAATCCACAGATATGTGAGAAAAAATATAATGGAGCTTCGAAAACAAAGTTGAAAGGTCAAAGAGAAACCATCAACCATCACTAATTTTGAAATGGAGCTGAGTAAAATGACAACTATAAAATATGCATTACGAGAGGTGCGAAAGCATTTTGGAAGGTATCTTCCAATTTATGCACAGATCATCACTTCCGTCCTATTATTTGCCTTCATTGCTGTAACATTTGATCAGGCGCGTGCGTTTTCTGCAAAAATGTATGAATATAGTGAGCATAAAAATATGTATGCAGTTGTTGATAAAACTGATGTACCTACTATTATGAATACATTGGTGGCAGAGGGTGCAGAAGAAAAATGCAAAGAGTTATACGAATATACAGCTAAGAATGTTGAAATGTATATTCATATGAAAGACAAGGTGCGTTGGAACGGAAAAGACATCGAAGTTTTACAGATCAATAAAAACTTTTTTGATCTGTATCAGATCAATTTGCAGCAAGGGCGTATCTTTTATGACAGCGAATGGAATGGACAAATCAATGAAGATGAGCCGATACCTGTTTTGGTGGGGTCTGAGGTAGCAGAAACGTATCCAATCGGAACAAGATTTACAAATGAGGTATCAGATAAGAGTCTATTTGAAATTGTAGGAGTACTGGATAAGGATGCTTTTTATTTAGAACCGGTTGTGGGAAATCGGATAATTTCACTCGATTCCGCGTTTATTATTCCGTGGATTCCAAGAGAATCTTTCAATAATGGCTATCGAAATGTAAATTTGTTTCATGTATTACAATTGGAAACAAATTCAGTTGAAGTACTGAATGATATTTCTGCAAAATCAAAAGAGCTTGGTTTATTTGATTTTGATTTTGTATCGTTTCGAGAGCAGATTGAAGTGGTGAATACTTATTATCAGAATGTGTATAGCAGAGATTGTGCAATGTTGGGTGCATTGCTTCTATATTGTGTCATAGGAAGTATAACGATGCTGCTTCAGTACATTAATACTCATATGAAGCAAAATTCAATCTATATGCTATGTGGTGCAACACAATACGAAATTGGTTTGCAAATGATGATCCAAATATTGGTGCCAATTTTGATTGGACTTGTGTTTTCTGCAATTATTTTCAAAACAGCTTTTGCAGTGATAGCAGGAGGGCTGTTTGGAATTGTATTGTTAGGTGTTATTTTGTTTATACCATTGTTGAAATGGAATCGAATGGAAATCAGTCAGATTTTTAAAACTTATGAATGAAGGTGAAATCGTATGGATGTGAATAATGAAAAAAAAGCAATCATTGAGCTGCAAGGAATCTGCAAATCGTTTTCAGTTGGAAAAAGAACAGCAAAGGTATTAAAAGGAATTGATTTGTCTATCAATAACGGTGAAATGACAGCTATTATGGGAGCCAGTGGATGCGGAAAATCAACACTGTTAAATATTATAGGCTGTTTGGATGTTGCAGAATCGGGAGAGTATTGGCTAAAAGGAAAAAAAGTAACAGGAAAAAGCCAAAAAGAAATGGCCAGGATTCGAAATGAAATATTTGGTTATGTCATTCAGGATTTTGCATTGATTCGAGACGATACAGTACTCGAAAATATTCGGATACCACTGGATTACAGTAAAAAGAAAATTGACAAGCTTCGAATTGATCAGTTGTTAAAGTCATTAGGGCTGAAAAAGCTGCAAAAAATGCGTGTGAGCCTACTTTCAGGCGGAGAGCAACAGCGAACTGCGATTGCCAGGGCTTTAGTAAATGATCCGGAAATTTTACTGGCAGATGAGCCAACAGGAGCGCTTGATTCCAAGACGGGTCAGGAAGTCATGAATATTCTTCGAGAGATCTGTAACAAAGGCAAAACAATTGTAATCGTAACGCATGATGAAAAAATTGCACGACAGTGTGATCGAATCTTGTGTATGAAAGATGGAAATATATGAGTAGCGATTTGCAAATTGTTGTGAATTTGAGGTCAGTTGGAAAAGTAAATTCCAGTTCCAGTAGGTCATAACCGGAACTTACCA
>OGOL01000430.1_pt1 | contig 48302 bp, 38 predicted proteins | sample 1552641 | NCBI WGS metagenome assembly OGOL01 (sample SAMEA2580140, study PRJEB22360) | human gut metagenome | biome: human gut; feature: human-associated habitat; material: faeces | place: Denmark | collected 2008/2010 | reverse complement strand
CAGCCGGTGCAGCCGGTTTTTCCCGGGAAAAGGATTCCGCGGCTGATACCGGCTCTCTCTCTTCCTGCGTCTTTTCAACGTTTTCCATATAAGCCACCTTTACTCACAAATGCGGAGAGTCCGGTAACTGACGCCGGAACTCCGTTTACAAAATACTATAGCGGCTTTTCTTTGGATAACCTGAAACCGGTTCAGTCTTCTGTAACGGGCGGTATCGATCCGACCCCCTGGAGCACTACGTCCGGTCTGAAGGCATATTTATGGAGGTCATGCTTGGAAGTCATCCCTGAAAGAACAAGAACCGTAGCCATACCGGTCTCCAGTGCTCCGAGAATATCCGTTCCCATCGAGTCCCCAACCATGACGGATTCCGACGCGTGAACTCCAAGACTGTCCATCACACGGCGAAGCATCAGCGGATTCGGTTTCCCGACAAAATAAGCTTTCCGGCCGGCCGCTTTCTCAATCGGCGCAATCATGGCCCCGGTTGCCGGAACCAGACCGTAGGAGCCGGGGCCTGCCAGGTCAGCATTGGTGCCGATGAGCCTTGCCCCGTTCACAACAAGATTCACCGCTTTTTCAATCGCCTGCCACGTGTACTCTTTCTCAGATTCCCCGACGATGACAAATTCAGGATTCTCATCCGTGATTCTGACCCCTGCTGCTTCCAATGCCGAATAAAGTCCGTTGGCTCCAATCACCCAGGCGGTAGGGTCGTCTGCCTGATGAGAGCAGAATGAGGCCGCAGCCATAGCGCTCGTATAGAAGTGCTTGGGTCTTTCATCGATCCCCATCGCGCAAAGCCGCTCAGAAAGCTCTTCCGCCGTAAAGTACGAATTATTCGTCACAAAACGATAGAGTTTTCCTTCCTCGCGAAGCCAGCTGATAAATTCCGGAACCCCCGGCAGGAGAAATTTTCCGTGGTAGATCACTCCATCCATATCAATCAGAAAGGCTTTCTTCTCACGGATCCAATCAAGCGTCATCATGGCGTAGCGATTTCCTTCTTTGGCGGTTAACGACACCACACTATAAGCGACCTGATACGCTTCGAAAGAAGAGCGGTGCTTCAGGTCTTCCGCTTTCCGGTAATATGCAGGCATGTTTCCCATTCATAAGAACTGAAAAAAATGCCGGCACAAACTCCCAAGCCCCCCTACTACGCCCTCAATTTCACGACCATTGTGTCGCCTGGCACTGAGGACATTTTCACGAAACTGAATGCCTACATCAAGGAAACCGTGGCAGACGCCCCTGGGTTTCTTGGCATCGAGGACGCCAAGGGTGAATCCGAATGGATCACGGTGACCTATTGGGAAACTCGCGAAGCGATTGATGAATGGGCAAAGTGCCTGAAAGTCTTCACGGCGAAGCACCCCACTGTCATGATGGCGCTGATCTCCGCCAAAGCACGCATTGCGAAGGTCGAAAAACAGCTGCCCTGATGTAACCTGCTGTTTTTTAAAGATCCGGATGCGGCTGACAGCCTCTCCGGATCTTTTGCTAGTTCTTTTTATCTAATTCATTCGGCAGGAATTTTCTACCTCTTTTCATTCCCCCTCCTTGAAGCGCATATTTTTATACCTAAAAAGGTATACAAAAGACCCCGTTTTCATTGCCACACTCCCCGCCGGCTCCTGGATCCATCACTGAGCGCTGCAGATGCTCTGCATAACTTAAAATTGCTTATTTTTTAGGCAGTTTGTTATTAATTAATTAATATCAATTGCTTAACAATATGTCCCGCTTTAATGCCGGGAAATTTTATCTGAGTAAATCTACCTAATTTCTTTGGTCTGCCGCAATTTTTACTAATTATTAACCCTATACTCCTTCCGTATTGCCAATATTCACCTAAAATACCCATTCAGTTTACGTCTATACCTAGTTGCGGCCGATCCGGCTGCAAACTCGGTTTTTTTACAGAGAGAGGAGATTTCTTCATGGACGATTTTCGTATTGAGCATGACTCCATCGGCGAAGTAAAGGTTGATAACTCGAAGTACTGGGCTGCCCAGACCCAGCGCTCCTATCAGAATTTCAAGATCGGCACGGAAAAGATGCCGGCTGAAATCACCCGCGCCTTCATGTATCTGAAGCGTTCCGCCGCCGTTGTGAACAATGAGCTCGGCAATCTCGATGACCGCCGCAAGAACGCGATCGTCCAGGCCTGCGACGAGATCCTCTCCGGAAAGCTCGCTGATAACTTCCCGCTCGCTATCTGGCAGACCGGCTCCGGCACGCAGTCCAACATGAACATGAACGAAGTCATCGCGAACCGCGCCACCGAAATCCTCGGCGGCAACTTCCGCGACAAGGCTCACGAGAAGAAGGAAAACCTCGTTCACCCGAACGACCACGTGAACCGCGGCCAGTCCTCGAACGATACGTTCCCGACCGCTCTGCACATCATGGCTGTGTGTGAAGTTGAGAAGCTGCTGATCCCCGCTATCGATCGTCTGCGCGGCTCTCTGCAGTCCCGCGTTGAAGCCTTCAAGGACATCATCAAGACTGGCCGTACGCATCTCCAGGACGCCACGCCGCTGACGCTTGGCCAGGAATTCTCCGGCTACGTTTCGATGCTCGACCACAGCAAGGCCCAGATCCTCAAGGCTCTCGACTCCTGCCGTGAACTCGCCATCGGCGGCACCGCCGTCGGTACTGGCCTGAACGCTCCGGAAGGCTACGACGTGCTCGTTGCTGCTGAAATTTCCCGCGCCACCGGCCTCAAGTTCGTTTCCGATCCCAACAAGTTCCACGGCCTCACGAGCCACGACGCCGTCGTGTTCCTCGAAGGCGCCCTGAAGGGCCTCGCCGCTGACCTGATGAAGATCGCGAACGACATCCGCTGGCTCGCTTCCGGCCCCCGCTGCGGCCTCGGTGAACTGAACATTCCGGCGAACGAACCGGGCTCCTCCATCATGCCGGGCAAGGTCAATCCGACCCAGTGTGAGGCTGTCACGATGGTTGCCGTTCAGGTGATGGGCAACGACGCCGCGATCGGCTTCGCTGCTTCCCAGGGCAACTTCGAACTGAACGTCTTCAAGCCCGTGATCGCTTACAACCTGCTGCAGAGCATCCGTCTGCTCGCCGACGTTGAAGTATCCTTCGCTGAACACTGCGTTGACGGCATTACCGCGAACAAGGAAAAGATTGATTACTTCCTCAATCGCTCCCTGATGAACGTCACGGCTCTCTCTCCGCTGATCGGTTACGAGAATGCCGCCAAGGTTGCTCACTACGCTCACGAGAACGACCTGTCGCTCCGCGATGCCGCCCTCGCTCTCAAGGTCTGCACGCCTGAAGAGTTCGACGCGACGGTTGTCCCGGCGAACATGGTTCACCCGCTGAAGAAGGCGAAGTAATCTCCTTCCCTCTGCCGGAAAACTCTCCGGCATAATGAAACTTGCTTGATCCCCGGTTTAGATAATGAACCGGGGATTTTTTATCCTGTGGGACCTGACTCCCAACAAACAGACGCTCAGACAATGTCGCCACACCGCTTACCGAGGCTCGGGGATTACCGCGCATTCCCCTTCCCCTTTCGGGTCCATCCGTCAGAAATCAGAATCTCTCACGCATATCAGCCGATCCGGAATACTCGTCCCCGAAAATAGGTGCCTTAAACCTCGAGGTTTACTTACTATCTCAAAGCCCGTTATTTCACAGACAACTTCCGGACAGCAAAAAGAAAACAGAATTTTCAAAAGGATAGAAGGATCAATTTCACAGGGAGCTTCGGGAACAATAAAAAAGCTGAATCCCGCAGTTTTCTCTGCGGAAATTCAGCTTTTTAAAGCATTCCTGCCGCCTGGTCGTAAAAGGCCAGACCGCGGAGACCCACTCACACTCTAAGCAAATCCGAGCGCGTGCAGAATCCGATAGCCGACATAACCGACCAGGAAGCAGGTTACGACAGAAACTGTTCGGTATAGCAGGTCATGCCACACAGTTTTCTCCCTTAAAGAATTGGATACCGGGAAGAAACAATGAGCAGTCTGTCACTGCTCTCTTATTCCGTCTTGATCAGGAAGTCTTCGAGCTTGCGGCCGGCATCGAGCTCAGCCTTCAGCCACTTCGGCTTCAGACCGCGGCCGGTCCAGGTCTGCAGACCATCCTCGCTCTGATACTTCGGGCTCACCTTGACGCGCTTGACAGCCTTCTTCGGCTGCTGATCGGGAGCCGCCGACTTCGTCTTCGAAGCGCCGGTCGCACCAAGCTCTTCGAGCGTGATGTTGTAGCGGGACATGCACTGGTGGATTTCCTTGATGGCCGTACGCTTAATGTCCTTCATCAGGGCTTCAGTCTGGCGCTGGAGTTCCCGGGCTTTCTGAATCTTTGCATCGAGCTGCTTATTTTCGTTCAGCATCTTTTTCCTTATCCTTTTAGTCGTGCCGCATCAGATAGATACCGTTTCTTTCATAAATATAAATATCCGCAGATTCCGGATATTTAATTTGGACTAGTCTTTTAAATAACCAACCAGTCAAAATGCTTAGAAGATAAAAGTGACGGGGGAAAATGTTCACTCTATCTTCCGACCGGTGATCTGAAAACCGGCTCTTATTTCAAAACCATAATCTGAAAAACGGGGGATTAACTTAAAAGTTTTGTTTTAGTGAATTATCCTTTAATTATTCTACCCAATATTTTCTGAAAGGTCTAAAACGGTGTCTGATTTAAATGTTTATAGTTATTTCACGAACGGACGCAATTAAAAACCCCAGGCAGATGGGCTGATTACCACTATCCGCCTGGGGTTTGAAATCAGATGTCAGGCGGCCGAAAACCGGCTTCCCGTATATCCAGCCTGCCAGACTTTTTATTCTCCGGGAAATCCGGGAAACGGACGCTTATATTCAGCGGCATGGGCCGCGAGATTCGGGTGATATTTCCCAGGGCCATATTCGCGTCGCGTAAAAGTAACCGCCGGCAATGCGTCCCTCTCTGCTTCTCCGCTGATTCCGGACGCGGCTTCTGTTTTGGCTTTCTGCCACCGATCATTTTCCTCAGCGGCCACCGCGAGCCAGGTATAGGCTTCAAGCGAATCAGACGGCACCCCGATTCCTTTCAGATAGCAGAGTCCAATCGCCGCGAGCGCGTCAGGCTCTGCCCCCTTCGCCGCCTTTTCAATTAACCGCGCTCCTTCCGCTTCATTTTTATCAATTCCCGCATCCTGATCGCCTCTCAGCATGAGAAGACCAAGGAGATACTGAGCTCGCGGAAGACCTTTATCTGCTGCAGCCCTGATCTGCGCGGCTCCTTCGCGCCGTGTAGGAGCGTTTCCAGACATCATTTTCCCGAATCCCACCGCATACAGCGCTCCGGCATTGCCTCCTGCGGCCAGAGCGGATATCTGATCCACTGCGGCCTGTCCCTCTTCCATGGCGCCCAGCCCCCGCACCTCCATTTCGGCTTTCGCGGCAAGGGCATCTTCATTTCCTTCCTTCGCGGCCTGAGAGGCCCAGACATAAGCCTCTTTCCAGTCCTCCTTCACCCCCCGGATGCCAAAGCCATATCTCACCGCCGCTTCCAGAGCAGCCTCGGGGTTCCCCTTCTCCGCGGCATCCGCAAGCGCTTCAAGTTTCATCGCTGAAACCCCTTTCGGGCGATTCGCACGACCGGCCGTGAAATACACCGCGGCTGCCAGCACCACGACAGCAATAAGGAAGATCTGAAAGGATTTCATAGGGGCTCCGGCAATAATTGGACTACGGAAAATATCTCTTTCGGGATAGATTCAACTGCATGGAAATTATTTTAAAAATATTAACTTCCCTAGCATTAGAAGGTATTTGTCTTGATCCAAGGCTAAGCCTACTGAAACATCTTCCGTAGCGTATATGTGGTAGGGTTACCGAAATTGTAAAGACTTTGTTTTTGTTTTGATGAATGTCAAAGATTTACATTCGGTTTCTGAGACATGATGAATCTAACCTTTCGGCAAACCCGCGAAAACAGGGAACGGAAAGGCTACTGATTCTGAAACCATTAAGGGGTTCTCATCATGTCTGAAACAATCGCCCAGCGACGGCATATGCTGATGCGCTACGGGTCGATGATTGCGGGGCCGCTGCTCTGCGCACTGATTTATTTTTCAATGCCATCGACCTATAGCCTTGCAGATGGTTCGATCGCGCAATTCTCTTCCGCGGGCCGTGCCTGTCTTGGCGTCCTTGTCTGGATGGCCATCTGGTGGTGCTTTGAAACAGTGCCTATCGCAGTGACTTCCATGCTGCCGATGGTGCTCTTCCCGCTTTTCCAGGTTACCAAGGTCAGCGCCGCTATGGCGCCGTACGCCTCGGATACTGTGTTCCTCTTCCTCGGGGCGTTCATGCTCGCTGGCGGCGTGATGCGCTGGGGTCTTGACCGCCGCATCGCGCTCGTCGTGATGAGTTTCGTCGGCACGACCCCGAAGCGGATGGTTTTCGGCCTGATGCTGACCACCACGTTCCTCTCTGCCTTCATGAGCAACACGGCAACGGCTGCCATGATGGTTCCGGTCGCGATGGCTCTGATCACCCTCGTCCACTCGACGAAGAAGTCCGGGGATCCTGACGCGGCTACGCACGAGCACAATTTCTCGCTCTGCATTCTGCTTGCTCTTGCCTACGGCGCCTCAATCGGCGGTATGGCTACCCTGATCGGTTCGCCCCCTAACGGCATTTACATGCGCTTTATGGAGCAGACCTACGGCCAGGTTGTGAGCATCGCGAGCTGGATGAAGGTTGGTGTTCCGGTTACCCTGCTGCTCTTCATCGTCTCCTTCTTTGTTCTTACCGGACTGATGTTCCGCAATATGGGCGGGTCGGTTCCTGGCGGCAAGGAATGGGTGCGAAACGAACTGCGCAGCATGGGCAAACTCTCCACCGGTGAAAAGGCTGTGGGTCTCTGCTTCCTGATCGCCGCTGTCCTCTGGTTCTCCGGCGCTCAGCTCCGCGGTATCAACATCGACGGCTGGCAGCCCTTCAAGTACCTCACGGATGCTGTGATCGCCATGGGCATGGGCATTGTTCCCTTCCTGATCCCGGTTGACCGCAAGGGTACGATGGCTATGGACTGGAAGACCGCAAACGAAGCGATTTCCTGGGACGTGCTGCTCCTCTTCGGCGGCGGTCTGTCTCTCGCCTCTGCCATTCAGCACACGGGCGTTGCCCAGCTGATCGGCGCTCAGGTCGCGGTCCTCGCAGGCTCTCCGTTCCCGGTCGTGCTCTTCGGCGTGGTGTTCATCGTCACCTTCGCTACCGGCGTTACCTCGAATACTGCCCTGGCCGCTATGATGATGCCGCTGCTCGCTGCTGTCGCCAATGCCCTTGGCCTCCCGCCGCAGCCGATCCTGATGGGTACTGCCCTTGCAGCCTCCGCAGCCTTCATCCTGCCGATTTCGACGCCGCCTAACGCGATCGTCTTCGGAACCGGCAAGATTAAAATCGCGGATATGTTCAGAGCAGGTATTCTGATCAACTTTGTGGCAATCTTCGTGATCACCGGCGTCATGCTCCTGCTTGACTGATCGGTAGAAAACTGAAGCATTAAAGGCAAAGCTCCGGTTCCCTTCAAAAGGGACCGGAGCTTTTCTTTGTTCATCGACGAACTTGCGGTACGATACCTCACCGCAACTTATTTCCAATTACCAGAAAAAAAGAAATGAACGCAACGACCGACAACAAGCCTCAGCATTCCGCCGCCACACTGACGACGGTCCTCCTTTCACGCCCTGAATTTTCCGCAAAGCAGTATGTGCAGAATCTGAAAGCTGACTGGGGTTTTGAAATCCCGTCGACCGATATCGGAGAGGAGAACGGCTCTGTCGTTACGATGATCGGCGGCATGATGGTTTCTGTCTTCATGACCCCGGTTCCGGTTGAAGACGGGAAGGCTGAACGTGAGGCGCTCACAAATTACCTCTGGGACGGCGCTGTCACGGCCGCGAAAGAACATAAGGCCTACGTTACGGTCACCGTGCAGCATAACAACACGGATCCGGTGGTTGCCGCAACGCTCGCAGTGAAACTCACCGCTTCCATTCTCCGGCAGGCCGCTGCCACCGCTGTTCTCACCTGTGGAACTGTGATGTCTCCGCGCTTTTACTCGGAATCCGCCGTCTCCGGCTGTGAAGGGCACCGAGTTCCGGTGATGAATCTCGTTTACTTCGGCGTCTACACCGAAAACGAGGGACAGACCATGAATGGATATACCTTCGGTCTCTCAAAACTCGGGTGCGAAGAGGTCGAAATCCTCAATTCGCTCCGGGAGCCGCAGGAAATCTTCGAAATGCTGACTACGGCCGCCACTTACATGCTTGACTATCACGTCAAGCTGAAGAACGGCGACACGATCGGCCTGAAGGAAGGAGAAAACTTCTCCATTTCCGAAGGGAAGGGTCAGGCGGTCGACGGCCAGTCCCTTAAGATCGCCTTTTAAGAGACTTCCCGCATCATGACAGAGTCCGCGAAAGAAAAGTCTGAGGGCTGGCTTTCTCAGGCGCGGACTCTTCGTTCACAGAATCTCTGGCACGCGCTTCTTCAGCTCCCGGTACCCCATTCTGCCGGATCAGATCCTGAGGTCAGTCTGCTTCTGGCCGAAGCCCTTCTGAAAGAGCACCGGCTCTCAGACAGGGATGCCGCGCTGCGGGCCTTGTCACTTCTTGCCTCCCCTCTCAGGACTCCCACGCTCCGTCCGCGCGCCCTGCTTCTCTCTGGACTCGCCAGACTGGCTCTGGATCAGTGGGAAGCTGCCGGGGATGTTCTTTCCAAAGCCAAGTCACTGCTTCCCTCCGGCAGTCCGGACGGGGAGGCGGCAGCAAAGGCGCTCGAAGAAACCGCGAAGCGCTCGGTTCTTCCGCTATTCCGACATCCTTTTGCCGCCCGCGCGGCAGAATTCTGGGAAGCAGCCGCGGCGGGAGGAGACCCGGCAATCCTTCTGCCCCGGATTTTTGGCAGCCAGGGGGTTCCCCGCCTGGGCAGAGTCCGACGCCCGAAGCATAGCCTTCTCCCCCTTCGGGGTCCGGGAGACTGCCATTCTGCTCGACGCTCTGATCAGACTCGCTCCGGATGATGCGGACCAAGACCTGACACTGACTCTCGGAATACCGGCATCCGCGTCTCCTGTCCATCTCCCATCCGGGCGGCTTCTACCGGTAAGAGACGCTCTCTTTCGGATAAATGGATTTTCAGATGACGAAGTCACCTCAGTATCCATCCTTTCAGACTCACTCTCAGCGATTCAGGATCCGGCTGATCGCGCCGCCGCGGCCTTTATGACAGCGGCCCGGGCGATCGGAGAAATCCGCGCTATGCAATGCCTCACCGCCTTTCCCGCCACCGCCTCGGATGAGGAAGAGGGTCGTTTTCTGAGCTCTGAGGCGTTCGCGGCCGCGCTGAGAACCCGATTCGCTGAAAAGGACTGGGAAAAACTGTCTGACCCCGAGCTGCTTCTCGAAAGCGAAACCTGGTTCCGGGTCCCGGATGAAGTCAGAAACGCTCCGCTTTTCTCAGGTCTTGAGGAGGGGACAACCCGCTTGCCCGGTTTCTCCCGGGCTTTCATTCAGGGATCCGCAGGCGACAGGCCGTTTCTTGCGGCTGGAGCAGTCTGCGGCGCGTTCCTCATCTCCGGTGAGGTGCCGGGGAATGAAAAGACCTGCCGGAAACTCCTTCGTGACCTGGGAAACGAAACCGCTTTTTTCGTTCCGCTGGGGTTCCTCTATGGAAGCGCGGGCATACGGCTCGACTTTCTCGCGCTTGCCCCTGATGTCTTCGATACCGCTGAAGCCTATTTCTCGAAACACTTTCGGACCGGATGTGTCCGGTTTTCAAGATTCAGGCACCGGGCCTCTGCCTCAGCCCAGACTGAACCCTCACAGCTTCCCGTTGAGATTTACCGGCAGCTTTAGCCTGCTGCCTTTTTCGCTTCCTTTTCTACCCTCGCGCCATCAAGAATCAGGATCAGAATCGCGCCAATGATGAGCGCGATACCGGCTATTGTCGGAAGACTGCTGTCTTCACCCAGAAGGAAAATACCAAGGCAGGCTGCCCCCATCGGCTCAGCAAGCGAAAGCGTCGCTGACACAACCGGAGCCGTCGTTTTCATGCCAAGGAAGAAAAGCCCAAAGCCAAGGCCCCCCGCTATACCAAACGCGGCCGAGACAAGAAGCCCTCGGGGGGAGCTCCAGATCCAGTCAATCGGAAAGAGCACCAGAACCGGCGCGAGCATCACGCTGATCATGCAGAGTCCGATCATGATGCCCGCCTCAGGCTGCATATGAGAGGACACCTCTGGACTTGCGTTCATATAGATACCGTAGACCATGGCACCCAGAAGCGGGACGATGACCCAGCCAAAATTTCCGGCTTCAAAGCTTTTGATATTGAGAAGCCCGATTCCGATCACAGCGATCAGCGTGGCGACGTACCAGATCGGCCGCGGTGAATGACCGAGTACGAATTTCGCCACAATGGCTGACATGATCGGAGTCGCGCCAACACAGACCACAGTGCCCACCGCCACACCCAGCTTCAGCGCTCCGAAAAAGAAGAAGAGCTGATACAGACACGTGCAGCAGGCGCAGATAATGATGGCGCGCCAGGGAAGGTCCGCTGTGAGTTTCGGAAGTTTCCCGGTCGCAGCGCACCACAGAAAAAGGAAGAAGGCCGATGTCACCATCCGGACCTCAGCAATCACCCACGGGGTCGCTCCGGCCGGAGCTAGCGCCTGAAGCGTTCCCGTAACCGAGAAACAGAGCGCACTTAAGAGAATAAGAATCGGACCGGCAAGACGGGACTGCATGGAAACCTCATTTCGTTTTTAAATTCCGCCAGGCTTTGCGCCTTCCGGGGATGCGGAATTTTCGTGTTATCCGATGATTCTAAACTCCGATCACTGCCAAATGGGACGAGAGGCCGGTTCGCTTCCGGCAGGCACCTTCCAAGGTGATGCAAAATAGACTTATCTCTTCAGGAGGGGCCTCATTTCCATGCGCATGGTATCCGAAAACCGCCGTATCTTCGATACAGAACGGGAACAGCTGATCGAAGCGTTCAAACGCGATCATGACAGCGCAAAGCTTCTTTCATCCACAAGCGCCGCCACAGACCGCGCCGTGCTCAGGGAGTTTGCCGCGCACACCCTTCCGGACGGTATCGCGCTTGTTGCTGTCGGCGGTTACGGCCGCGCGGAAATGTTCCCCTACTCTGACCTTGATCTTCTCGTTCTCGTGCCGCCGGGACTGACGGAAGAGGAACGCTCCCCGATTCAAAGCTTCATCACTTCGCTCTGGGATCTCGGCCTCACCGTAGGTGCTACGGAACGAACCGTGACCGAGTGCCTCGCTGCCGCAAGCGACATTACGGTCTGCACCTCACTTCTGGAATCTCGGTTTATCGGCGGGTGCCGTCCGCTCTTCAATGAGTTCCAGTGTGAATTCACGATGCAGCTGGTACCGCGAGACTTTTTCCGCGACAAGATGCTCGAAATGCATCAGCGACATGCCCGGGCCGGTGACTCTCCCTACGCGCTCGAACCCAACGTCAAAGAGAATCCCGGCGGTCTCCGGGACCTGCAGGTCTTTATGTGGGTTGCGCGGGCATCTGGTTTCGGAAAATCCCTTCAGGATTTTGCCTCTCATGGACTGATTACCACGAAGGAAGCGGCAGAGCTCCGCCGCGCGATGGTGTTTCTGCAGAAACTGCGCGTTTATCTCCATATCGAAGCCCATCGGCATGAGGACCGGCTGCTCTTTGATCTGCAGGCCGCAGTTGCTGCCGATCTGGGTTTCAAGGACAGCGAGGCGTTCCGGGCTTCCGAAGCTCTGATGAAGAGCTACTACCGAAACGCAAAGTCCGTGATCCAGCTTTCACTCATCCTTCTGCAGGTACTGTCTGAAAAGTACACGGGGAAAAACTCCGCTCCGATACGCCCGATTGATTCTGAATTCGGCCTCCGGGGAGAAGAACTTGATCTGCTGCGCCGCGGTGTGTTTGATCGTCATCCTGAGGCGATGCTGCGGGCGTTTTATCTCCGGGCCACCTGGCCCGGGATTTCGCGCGAAAGCACGGCGCTCCTTCGGGCGCTCTGGCATACACTTCGGAACCCTGATGTCAATCTTGCGCCGACAGACGAAGGCCGCAAAATCTTTCTCGATATTCTGAAGCTTGATAAGGGTGTCTACCGGACTCTTCGGAACATGAACACCTGGGGAATCCTTGATCATATTCTTCCCCCCTGGGCCCGGATTGACGGGCAGATGCAGCATGACCTATTCCACGTGTACACGGTTGATCAGCATACGATTCAGGTGATCCGCGGGCTCAGACACCTGGTGTATGCCGAACACGCTCACGAGTTTCCGCTTCTTTCCCAGCTGATGGCCGAACTCCCCGACACCTGGCGGCTGATTGTCGCAGCGCTCTTCCACGACATCGGCAAAGGACGCGGCGGGGATCATTCGAAAATCGGTGAGGAGGAAGTGCGGGAATTCTGCCGCAGTTACGGCATTACCCCGGACGACACCGAGTTTATTGCCTTCCTTGTCCGCGATCATCTCACCATGAGTCATGTCGCTCAGAAAGAAGATATTTCGGACCCCGCGGTGCTGCAGCGGTTTGCTGACCGCGTAGGGACATCCGACCGACTGAAGGCGCTCTATCTGCTGACCGTCTCGGATATCCGTGCAACCGGTCCAAAGGTCTGGAATAACTGGAAGGGACAGCTTCTCGAGCGTCTCTATTTCCACACGGCCGCCCTTCTCGGCGGAGCCGCTCCGACCCGCAGTTCCATTCTGGAAATGAGGAAAAGCACCGCGCTTGATATCGCGATGACGTCAGGTCTCACGGAAGAAGACTGCACGAAGCTCTGGGAAAAGCTGGATGTCGCCTATTTTCTGCGGCATACCCCGGAAGATATTGCCTGGCACGCGACAGAGCTCTGCCGGTCAAACGGAGAATTCCCGCTTGTCCGCGTCCGGATGACACCGCATCGGATGTATGAAGTGCTGGTCTGCGCGGATGATGAAAAGGGACTCTTCCTGAAACTCGTGTCTGCCCTTCAGAAATCCAGCCTTTCGGTTCTTGATGCCCGGATTCACACCACGCGTGACGGCAAGGCTCTGGATACCTTCCTCGCGATGGACGCCGGAAAACGGCCGGAGCCGCAGGAAGTTTTTGAAATCGCATCTTCAAATATCCTAGACTCCCTTTCAGGGCGGCGGGCACTGCCGCCGGTACGCCTTGGACCGCTTTCCCGCCGCTCCAGGCACTTCCCGATCCGTCCTCAGGTCCTGATCGAACCGGATGCGAGCGGCACCACGTATCTGCTGACTCTCTCCTGCAACGACAGGCTCGGTCTCCTCTACGCTATCTCAAGCGTTCTCTCCCGTTTCGGAGTGAACCTTCAGACCGCCAAGATTTCGACGCTCGGCGAGCGGGTAGAGGATATCTTCCAGATTTCAGGCGATATTCTCGCGGACTCGAATGTGTGCCTTAAGATAGCAGCTGAACTGATTGAAACGATTGCGCCCGCGGAAAAGTCTGCCGGTGCGTCCCGCATTACAAAAAGGTGACTCAACCCATGGCAAGCGCCAACCCTCTCAACCTCTTCGCAGCCCAGAGTCTCGAACGGGCAGCTCCTGAACTGGCTTCGCTCTTTCAGGAAGAAACCGGCACGGAAGTCATTGTCAAACTCGGCCACTCGGGCATTCTCCGGGCAGAAATCGAAGGAAACCTTCCCTGCGATATCTTCTGCTCCGCCGATACCGGTCACCCGAAAGCACTGCTCACCGCGCTGAAGGCCACAAAGGGCTTTGTCTATGCCCGGAACCGTCTGGTTGTCGTCTCCAGAGAAGAGCGTCGGTTCATGAGGAGCACCTGGCTCTCGCTTCTGACGGATCCCTCGATCACAATCGGTATCAGCACGCCGAATGTCTCTCCTGGAGGCGACTGGGCCAAGGTCCTCTTTAAAAACGTCGCCAAGATCTACAGGAGTGAACCCGGCTCCTCGATCATCAGCCAGCACGCGATTCCGCTGGTCGGCGGCAACCATACGGCAGAAGATCTGCGGGGGGAAACCGCCGCGGGCTTCATGCTGCGGCATGGCGTGGACACTGCCGTGGTCTACGCAAGCGACACTGACCGGATGAAAAAGGAAGGTCTCGTGATCTATGAAATCCCGGATGAAGTGATGCCTGAGATTCTCTACGGGGCGTGCCACCCGAGATCAGGGAAATGTCCCACGAAGAATTGCGACGCCTTCGCTGAGTTTTTGCTTTCAGACAAAGCTCAGGCAGTTTTCCGTAAATTCGGGTTCCTTCCCCCTCCCGAAAAATCCGTGAAACTCTAGAATACCGCCCTCAAGGAATTCTTTTTTATATCAGGCACAAACATGAACCGCACGACGCTTCTCAACTGGGTTCTTCCGATTGCTATTCTTCTCGGAGCCGCGGCTCCGCACAGTCATGCCGCGACGCTCTCCGGACAGGTTGTGAAGGTGGCAGACGGCGACACTGTGACCGTTCTCGCGCAGAATGGCACCCGTTACCGCGTGCGGTTCCTGGGAATCGACGCGCCGGAAAAGAACCAGACGTTCGGTCAGGACTCACGACAGAACCTTGACCGCCTGGTGTACCGCAAGCAGGTTACAGTCGACTATAACGGCAATGATCGCTATGGCCGGATCGTGGGCAAAGTGCTGCTCGATGGGAAGAACATCAATCTTGAGCAGATAAAGAGCGGCTGCGCCTGGTACTACCGCCACTATGCAAAGGACGTGGCCCCTGCGGACCGCAAGGCGTATGAAGCGGCTGAGGATGCCGCCAAGTCCGCGAAACTTGGTCTCTGGAAGGACGCGTCTCCCACACCGCCCTGGGATTTCCGGGCATCTGAGCGAAAAGCCGCTGACACCTCAGGCCGTCACGGCAGGCACTGATTCTCCTATTTCCAGATACACAGAAGCCCCGCGTGAGAAACTCACCACGGGGCTCTTTTCATCCGCCCGGAATCAATCCTTATTTATTCCGCTTCTTCCACTCTTTCTTTGAGAGCAGGAGAATCGTATCCTCTTCGGCGAGTCCCTGGAGACCATGCCCCGCGGGGACGCCCCCGACATCGCCCGAAAGATAAGCCTTTTCACGCTTCGGGCCTTCCAGTTTCGACGCCTTTTTCGAAACCCCGGAGAACCGGCTGATGCCGGAGCCGCCATCAAGCTCTTTATTCACAAGCCACACCGCGTCAGACGGAAGGCTTTTATCCCGAAGAGTGACCGCGTCGTGGCTCGAGCAAAGCAGCTGCGCGCCATGAGGATTGGTTTCAGGTGCCTCAAAAAGCGAAATCACATCCTGTACAAGGCTAGGGTGAAGACTCGCGCTGAGACCATCGATCACGGCAACGCCGCCTTCTTTCAGCACCGGGAAGAGTTTCGAATAGAGAGCGAGCATCTTCTGGCTGCCCGCGGATTCCGCCTCCAGCGGAAGCGTGAATGTGAGACCGCCGGGGACTGAATGGCTGACGGAGAGCCGGGAGTTCGCCGCGCCGCTGCCGCGCTTCAGGGTGAGTCCCGTGATGCTGGGATCAAGCGACGCCAGATACTTCGTCATCCTGTCCCGGATCTCTTTCTGATGGAAGAACCCCTGCGGAAGCTCAATCGCCGCGGTGCCCGGAATTTCGGAATCCTCAAAGCGGAATCCGGTGAAGAACTGCTTCAGGGGTTCAAGCGCCGGATCGTCGCTCTTCAGAAGATCGCTGACAGCGAGCCTCGACGCGCTCAGATTCCGCATAACCTGTCTCGCGTCTTTATCAGAGAGCTCTGTAACTTCAGTCTTTTTCCCATTCCGGCTGAAAACCACGGATTCATCTCCTGACTCCGTCCGGGTCAGCAGTTCCTCGCGGACCTCACGGCCAAGGATCGCCGCGCTGTAGGTAAAAAAGGATTCCGGGGAGTTCCCAAACCGGAGCCTGAAGACGGTAGGACGCCGGCGGCTTTCCACATCGAGAAGGAACGGGACGGCTTCAGAAACCTTCCCCTCATTCACGGATTCAATCAAAAAACGGAGAGCCGCAAAAAAGTTGGATTTCCCGCTTCCATTCGCTCCCAGGAAAAGCGCGACCGGCAGGGTCTTCGCCCCCTTGCCTTTCTTTCCCTTTTTGGACTTTGCGCTGCTCACCAGGGACACCGCTGCCGGAGCACGGAAAGATTTGAAATTCTGAATTTCAGCTTCAAGGAGCGTCATCGTCAGGATCTTCCTATGAGAATGAAAAATGTCACGCCGCGAAGGGCGTGATACATATTAGCGCAGTAAGAAGGCGCTCATCCTGGGAGGGACTTTTTCTTCGAGCCACGCGGTGAAATCCGCCGCGAGCTGCCGGGAGAGCGTGAGTCTCGCTTTCCGGCCGGCGCGGTGCGCGAGCATTTCACTTAAACCCCGCGCATAGCGGCAGAACGCGATCCGGTCTGCCTGATCCGCGTTCAGCGCCGCGAAAAGCCAGAGTTCGACTGCCGGCTGCACCGCGAGTTCCCCCTGAATCAGACGGGCTGACAGCGCCTGGGGCGGTTCAGCAAACGAAGACGCATACTCAGCCGCGTCAGCGAGAAGCCTGACAACATCCGGAGTTCCGGCGGCCTCAAACGCTGTCGCGAGCGGCAGTGCGGTCAGCAGCGCGTCAGCCACTCGCGAGGCTGACTCCGGATGCATGGTGTCAGAAAAAAGACCTCTCGCGCGGTCCCCATAAGCGCTGAGAAGCTCGGCCTTCAGGAAGGCTGCTTTCAGGCCTTTGACAGGCAGACCTTCCGTATTGAGGAAATGCTTCTGTTCGGACGCGGGCCGCCGCCTCACAAACTCAAGCAGTGAGGCCAGTGTCGGGCGGCCTTCCGCGTCAAGCCACAGCACCGGGATCGGCTGAGGGGTAGCGAGTTCAGGCAAAAGCTCCGGCTGCTTCCCGGGATTCTCAGCCTCCTGGCGCAGTTTCTCGATAACCTCCGAGAGATCGTACCCCGCCATGTTGGACGATGCGGCAAGCGCCGGAGAAACCCGCTCTGCAGGAATCAGACGCACGAGAACAGGCTGCCTGAGAGACTCAATCACCTTTCTCTCCAGCCGGTAAAGACCTGCGTCACGGAGGAGCTCCTCCCGATACTCCGAGGCATGGCCCTCCCGATACGCCTTTTCAAGACCGACCGCTCTCAGGTAACCGGCGACCACGAGGAGCGGTTCCTCCTCCGCGTCAGACCCGCTTCCCGGGGAAAAGAGATCTCCAGGATCCTTTACCGAAAGCAGCCTCTCCGCCTCAACCACCGCGTACTGACAGGGAATACGTTCACTGCCGGGCGTCACAAGAAAATCGATCCGGCCGCGGCACGCATCCGCGACACGTCCGCAGGACGCCACCGGCGCCCCGATCGCGATAATCCTTGAAAAGCCCAGCGCCGCGTAGCCAGGGTTCTCTGACACGGAAAGAATCACCGCGGCATGCTCAGGCGTCGTCGGGTCCGGCGGCGGCAGCTGCATGCTTTCCGGGAGACTGAGCAGCGTCTCTATCCCGGATCGGGTAGGTTTCGGTTCAGATTTCGGCACCGGTTCCATGGAGAGTAGCGGATAGGTTAGGAAGGAAAAGGCGACTTTCGCGTCAGGGCTAAAAGATACACCATGCGACGGCGGATTGCCGCCTGATGCCGGGAAATGCAGGGATTACTCACGCAGAAGGGCGGGAGATGATCCCCTCTCCGCCCCTTCTTCTCAGGAATACGTCAGGAAGACGCTATCAGAACTTGAACGACACGCCGGTGTAAACGGAAGTCGTCTGGGTCTTCGTATCGTCGATCGCGACGGCATTCTTGACCTTGGACTGCCCATAGGAAGCGCCGGCGTAGACGGACGTACGCTTGGAAAGCGGGTAGACGTAACGGACAGCGACGCCGTAGTACTGAACGTCAGCGCTCGCCTTATCGCCGCTTTCGACAGCGGCGGAGTCACCCGTTTCGCCGTCAACGTAGTAGAGACCAGCCGTCAGGTCGCCGCCGGCAACCGGAACGATCGTGCCGAGGTGAGCGCCCCAGCCCTTGAGGCCCTTGCCCGTCAGACCGAGGTCTTCGTAGTTCTGGCCGGCGACTTCATCCCAGCCGCGGAAGTACTGACCCATCGCGAAGACCTGAGCAACGCCTTCGAAGTTGTAGTTGCCGCCGAGGGTAACCAGCTGGCCGTCCTTCGTAATGGGCGCAGAGTCGAGCGAGCTGCGGTCAATGAATTCATAGCCGAGCACAGCCTGGAAGTTGCCGTTTTCGTAGTTCACGGCAGCACCGGCATAGCGGTCAGCAGAGCTGCGGCCTTCAGTACCGTCAGCCTTGGAGTTCGACTTGAAGGAGTACTGGCCGGTCACCTGGAAACCAGCGAACTTCGGGGACTGATACGTGAGGGAGTTATCGATAATCGGAGTAGCAGCCAGACCGAACACATCCCAGTCACCGCCGTCGAACGCGTCGCCGACAGCGAAGATCTGGTCATAGGTGCCGATGGAGGAGCCCAGGGCGCCGATGCGGCCGGCGGTCAGGGTGCCGTAACGGCCAGAGAGACTCACCTGAGCTTCACGGCCGAAGAGACGGCCGTCTTCATCAGCCTGAGTGCCGTCGTCAGAGTTGAACTGATCAGCGAGGTTGAAGGAAACGGTGGTGTTGCCGATCTTCTCTTCGCCCGTCAGGCCCCAGCGGGAGGTCTCATTCACGCTGGAAGTCATGCTGAGTTCGTCGGTCGAGGACTGGCCGGTCACTTTCTGGTGCTGATAGCCGAGGCCGGTATCAACAACGCCGTAGAGCGTAACGGACGGAGCCGCAAAGGCGGCGCCGGCAAACGTAGCAAGTGTAGCTGCCGCGATGAGGTGCTTTTTCATTTGGAACCCTAAATTGAGTTAAAAAATTAAGGCGTCTCGCCTTGAACGAAGAGGATATTACTACAAGAGAATGATTATCATCAACGGGATGACCGTATTATTTTGATTCCCTTTCAGTGATTCTGCGTCAATTCAAGGAATTAAGAAAAAATTAAGTGTTGCTTTTTCGCAACACTCCAGGGCAAAACGGCAATACTTTGACTCAAATAGGTAATACCTAGGCGAGTACACTGACCTCTTCAGATTGTTTCAGTGATCGGAAAGGATGCATTTCGAATGGAAGAGTTGAACGAACTGTTCTATAAGGACCCCTACCTGAAGTCATTCGAAGCCACTGTGACTTCGTGCAGCGAAGGGAAGAACGGATTTGAAGTGGTGCTGGATGACACCGCGTTTTATCCGGAGGGCGGCGGACAGCCTGCAGACCATGGGACGCTCGGTGCCGCTCAGGTGAACGATGTGCGCCGTGTGAAGGGCGTCATTATTCATTACACCGATAAACCCCTCGAGGCAGGCACCAAAGTCGAAGGAAAGATCGACTGGGAACGCCGGTTCGATAACATGCAGAACCACACCGGAGAGCATGTGCTTTCCGGCCTCATACACGCGAAATTCAAGTACGAAAACGTGGGTTTCCACATGGATGACGATATCGTCACGGTTGACTTCAATGGTCCGATGACTGAGGACGAGCTGAAGGCGATTGAAAAGGCGGCGAACGACGCTGTGGCGGCAGATGTGCCTGTCGAAGAGCTCTTCCCCTCCGCCTCTGAACTCGAGACACTCGACTACCGGAGCAAGAAAGAACTCACGGGACGCATCCGAATCATCGACATTCCGGATCTTGACCGCTGCGCCTGCTGCGGCACTCACGTGAAGAAGACGGGGGAGATTGGCATGATCAAGTACCTTACCCTCTCGAAGCACCGGGGCGGTGTCCGAATCGAATTTGTCTGCGGCGGCAGAGCTCTCCGGAGTTTCGCGAAAAAGGTTGAGGAAGCTCAGGCCGTGTCTCAGCTCCTCTCCGCTAAACCGGACGAAATTTCAGCCGCGGTGAGAAAGGTGCTCGCGGAAGTCCAAGCCCGAGACGCGAAGATCGCTGAACTTAATCTCCGCTACTTCAGAATGCGCGCAGATGCCCTCCCCTCAGGCGGAAAATTCCTGCTCGCTGAAGAGGAAGGGCTGACTCCGGGAGATCTGAAGACCTTCTGCAATCTGCTCACGGAAGAAAAGAAGGCCGATGTCTGCGCGGTGATCGCAGCGGTTCCCGGCTCCGACCCTGACACCGCCTGGAACTACATGATCGCGTCCGAAACCGCTGATCTCAAGACCGCCGGTAAGCCGCTCAACCAGGCTCTGAACGGGCGCGGAGGCGGAAACGGGAAATTCCTCCAGGGCACCTACAAAGCTCCGAAGGCTGAAATTGAAAAGGCACTGAACGCTGCTTTCAACGCCTGACCATCAGAGAAAAAGAAATCCGGGCGGTTTCCCGTCCGGATCTGTATCTGAGAGGCAATGCCGGACGCAGTCCGGCATTTTTTGTCTCTGATGCTTCTTAGTTGTGCTTCCGGCTCGTACCGGCAGAGATACCAAGAAGGACAGCCGCGCCAAGCACGGACTTCGTGAAGGCACCGGCAATGAACGCGGTGACGCCAAGCGCCATGCCCTTCGCAAAGCCCATCATGACCGCGAGCCAGGCGCCGCCGATGATCAGGCAGAGGATGTTGCCGGCAAGCATCGCAAGGAAACCCTTCACAAAGCTGCGGCCGCTGAAACCGTGCTCAACCATCCAGCCGGTGAGCATGGCGCAGATCGGGAAGGAGAAGAGGTAGCCGCCGGTCGGGCCGAAGAAGCGGGCAATACCGCCGACCGCGCCCGGAGCGAAAACCGGAAGACCGAGAGCGCCCTGCATGAGCCAGAACAGCACGGTGAGACCGCCAAGTCTCCAGCCATACACTGCGCCGACAACCGTAATCGCGAACGTCTGCATCGTGATCGGAACCGGAACCATCGGAACCGTGATATAGGAACCGGCCGTCAGAATAAGAGAGCCGAAAAGAACAGCCACAGCCTTGAAGAGGAGCGACTGCGCTTCGAGCCATTTAGCGGTCGAAAAAACAGATGCGGATGAAACCATGCTCTGAAACTCCATTCATTAAATATGAAAACAGGGGTAGTCTAGCAACAAGAAATTTCCGTGTAAGAAAAAGCGCTGAAAAGGTTGTCCCCTCTCAGCGCTAATCCTCTGAACTCTTGTTCAGCCCTGGAAAATGGGCAGATCGGAGATCATATCCCGGAATTCAGGAGCATCTAGCATCTGATACTCCAGAACTCCGATGCCGACCACGTCAACGGCTGCGCTCACGCCCCGAAGCAGCGCTCCCACCTTCTTAAGAGAGTTGAGATCATGTTCCGACAGATCCACCAGCCCCTCTTCACGATAGATACCGGAGCGGATATCCGCCGAGCCGACGGAGTCCATATCAATATGAATAGCTAGGTGCTTGATGCCGGACGCTTTGATCCAGTCAAGAACCGCGGTATTGCCAGCGTCAAGCGCTTCCTCCTTGGCGAGGCCGATTTCCAGATGATGGAACTGGATATCTTCCGCAGGAGGCACCTCGTCCGCTCGCGTGCTGACGAAGAAGAACCGGGAAGGCGGAACTGAGGTCTTCATCAGCCCCGGAATCTGTGCCGCGTCACCGATAAACGTGCTGAACAGCGCGGCACGCTTACGCCAGAAGCGCTCCGGCGTTACCGGCTCACGATGGACATCGAGCCACAGAATGCCCAATCCCTCGTACTTTTCATTCAGGTAATCAATCGGAGCAACGCAGGCCGCGCCGTCCGTCGAAAACGCGATCACGCGGTCCGGTGTCTTGGCGTCCAGAACCTCCCGCGCGGCGTTGTAACACACCTTGAAGTCTTCCGGAGAAAGAATAGTCAGGGCCCGCGCCGCCACAACTTCATTCTGAGTCCGCTCCGGGCTCACATCCCCAGGAGTGATTTCGACGGTCTCTGAATGCTCACCCTGAGGCGCAATGCTTGCCAGGAACCGGGGCACGAACCCCGATCCCGGATTCGCGCCGTGCTGCCAATCCGGAAAAATCAGACGAAGCGTCTTTTCTGCACTTGCCATGGATAGCTCCTTTATGGGCACGATTTCTGTTATGTTTTTCCCGAGGGGGATGTCGTTCCCAAATCTGTTAGCTAGAACATTTTTTTACTTCCTGCACAATACGATAATAATTAATTTGGTGGGAATTTCTAGACGCCCATAGCCCTACGCTTTTCGGGGTACCAAATTTACGGGTTCGGACTTTTCCCGGGTACGGTCCCGAAGGAGCCTTGCGGAATTAAGAATCACAAAAACCGATCCGCCGTTATGGACCAGAGCTCCCACTACCGGCCCCATCAGCCCGAGCATTCCGAGCCCCGTCGCGACCAGATTGATTCCCATCGCGAAAGTGATATTCCACTTGATCATCCGAAGCGTTCTGCGGGAAAGGCGGAAAAGATGCGGGACCTCATCAATCGAATCCTTTACGAGAACAATGTCAGCGGCCTCAATCGCGATATCAGAACCCACACCGCCCATGGCAATACCGACACGGGACGCTTTGAGAGCCGGAGCGTCGTTCACACCGTCACCGATCATGGCAGCGGGTTTCCCGCTCCTCTCCTCCTCTCTCAGGAATTCAAGCTTGGTTTCCGGAAGGCAGTTCGCCTCAAAGCGGGGGATACCCGTTTCTTCCGCAATACGCTTTGCCGCCACGGCGTTGTCGCCCGTCAGGAGCACCGGAGAAACACCAAGCGCCTTAAGCTCCGCGACTGAACGGGAAACTGAGCCCCGCACCGGATCGTTCAGCGCGATAAATCCGGACGGCACTCCATTCACCGCTATATAGATCACTGTGTCACCGAGATCCAGGTAGCGCTTCGCAGCGGACTCCAGTTCTGAAGCACGGGGGTCTGCCGCATCCGCGATGAACCCGATCTTCCCTGTCCGGACGGATTTCCCGCCAACCAAAGCTTCAACCCCCTTCGCGGGGATCATGCGGAAGTCAGATACTGTCGGGAACGCCTCCCGATGATCATTTTTCCAGCCATTCACGATCGCTTTCCCGAGCGGGTGTTCGGACAGCGATTCGGAGGCTGCCGCCAGCTGATAGAGCTCCGTATCCCGAATTTCCTCATTTACAGAGCGGACGGTTTCCACGCGGGGACTCCCCGCGGTCAGTGTGCCGGTCTTATCAAACGCTACCTGTTTCACATCAGCAAGCCGCTCGAGCGCGTCTCCCTCCTTCACCAGCACACCGTGCCGCGCGGCGTTCCCGATTGCTGCCATCACGGCGGTCGGAGTCGCAAGCACAAGAGCGCACGGGCAGAAAACGACCAGCACCGTTACCGCGCGGATGATTTCACCCGACGCAAGGTAAGCAATCACAGCGCAGGTGAGCGCCATCACGACAATCCAGGTAGCCCAGCGGTCCGCGACTCGCACGATCTTCGCTTTTCCGGCATCGGCGCTCTTGATGAGGGCCGCCATTCTGGCGATCGTACGGTCATCCCCCACCTTGGTGGCCTTCATGAGGAAGGTGCCGAAACGGTTGACGGTCCCGGAAATCACCGTGTCGCCCGGCCCCCGGTCAACCGGCACCGGTTCTCCTGTCAGCACGGACTGATCGATCGATGTGATGCCATCCAGAATCTCACCATCCACCGGTACCTTTTCTCCTGGGATCACCCCGACAGTGTCACCTGCTTTGACTTCCTCTGCCGGAATGACGGTTTCCGTGCCGTCCGGGCCCACAATCCGCGCCGTTTCCGGCGTCATGGCAACCGGACGCTCAAGCCCTGCCTGCGCCCGTTTCACGGTGAGTTCCTCAAGGAGTCCCCCGATCTGCATGATGAGCGCCACTTCGCCGGCCGCGAAATACTCACCGATCGCCACCGCGGCGATGAGCGCAAGTGATACCAGCACATCCGCCCGGATATCAAACTCAGTGATAAGTCCGATCGCAGCTTCCTTCAGAATCGGAAGTCCGCAGAAAACAATGGCAACCCAGGCGGGATCAAACCCCGCTATCCGGACGCCTGCAAAAGAGGCGAGAAGGAATGCGCCGCTTACAATCAGGATGGCGATCTGAATCATCGCCTCACGGTCAAGGATCTTTGTGTGCTGCATATGCCAGTACCCGTATAGGTATATTCAAGAGAATAAAAATTATTCCCATTCAGGGAATACGGGTGTGACTATACCCCATGGGGTATCAATTATCAAGACCTGCGGGTGAAGTGCTCCACGGCGTCCGCAAATTTTTTGATCGTCTCTTCGGCGTCACCATTTTCAATGCCTTCCTTGACACAATGCTGCAGATGCCCTTCCAGAACAATCTGTCCCACACGATGTATCGCGCCCTTTACTGCGTTGATCTGAATAAGGATTTCTTCGCAGGGCACATCCTCATCCACCATTTTGTCGATCGCCTTCACCTGACCGAGAATCTTATTGAGACGTCGGTGAAGATTCGGTGCATCCATGCATTCGCGCATAAAAGTAACTCCTTCGGAAAATCCGGTTAAGTATAGCCGGTGAGTCACCGGAAATTGATTCCTGACGGACACAGTATTCTCTAACAGAAAACGCGGAGGGAACCCCTTCCCTCCGCGTTTTCTATCCAATCAGGAGCGTCCGGTGTCAGGATACACCGACGATACCTTTGTCATCCGAATCCGGTCCGATGAACCCGGGTGTTCCGGAGGGCGCGGGCTTTGCCGCTTCAGGTGTCGGAGTCTTCGCCGCGGCTGGTGATTTCTTTTCCCCGCTCTTCATTTCCGCGAGAACCCCCTCGGCGACCGCCACGGCCTCCTTTTTTTCCTCTGTGCTCATACCGGCAGTTGCCTTCGCAAAAGCCATGACCGTCTGGTCAGCCTTTACGGACTTACGGATGATCTCAATCGGCTTCAGTGTCTTCTGATCCTCATAGGAACGGAAGGGCTTATCAGCCTTCGGCAGAATCAGCGGCCGCAGGAAGAGTCCCATCTGCACTCTTTCATGCTGCAGCTCCTTGTGGAGTGACACGAGGAGCAGCGCAATCACGAGAGAGAACGGAAGCGCCGAAATAATCAGCACATTCTGCAGGGCTCCAAGACCGCCTGAAAGAAGCAATACGCAGGTGAGCTCGGAAAGCAGCACGCCCCAGATTGCTTTCGTACGGAGACGCGGTTCCAGATTTCCATTTTCACTCAGCATGCCGAGCACGAACGAAGCCGAATCGGCCGAAGTAATAAAGAACGAGAACACCAGCACTACGGCAACCATCGAGAGAACGCGCCCGAAATCGTAATGAGCGAGAGCACCGTACAGCACGGTTTCAGTCGGCAGATTCGCGAGATTCACACCGCCGATCTGCACCGCGGTCGTGAGCGAACCAAAGACCGCGAACCAGATGCAGCTGAAGATCGTCGGAATCAGGATCACGCAGAGCAGGAACTCACGGATCGAGCGGCCGCGCGAGATACGGGCGATAAAGATGCCGACGAAGGGAGACCAGGAAATCCACCAGGCCCAGTAGAAAATGGTCCAGGACTTGATCCAGTCGTGGTGACTCTGATCAAACGGTGCCACGTTGAAGCTCATGCTGATGAAGTTCTGCAGGTAATCGCCCGTTGAGGTCACCAGCACATTCATGGTCTGAGCGGTCGGACCGATCGCGAGAGCCGCGAGCACAAAAGCCACTGCGATGATGACGTTCGCGTTCGAAAGCCACCGGACGCCGCGGGAAATACCGGAGAGCGACGAGGCAATAAAGCAGATCGTCGTGATGCCAATGATGATCAGCTGAACCGTTGAGTTATTCGGAATGCCAAAGAGGTAATTCAGACCGCCATTAATCTGCATGGCACCGAACCCAAGGCTCGTCGCAACGCCGATCACTGTGGCAAGCACCGTCAGCACATCAACAGCTGTTCCGAGCGGGCCAGTAGCGTGCTTACCGAAAAGCGGCTTCAGCGTGACAGAAAAAAGCGCCTTTTCCTTTTTACGGAAACGGAAATACGCAAGCGCGAGAGCCACAATGCCGTACACCGCCCAGGCGGAGAATCCCCAGTGGAAGAAGGAATACTGGAAAGCGTCGCGGAGCGCTTCAACAGAACCCACTTCAGGTCCCGGAGTCGATGTCGCGAAGTGGGCGAGCGGTTCTGCCGCGCCCCAGAACACCAGGCCGATACCCATACCGGCAGAGAACAGCATCGCAATCCAGGAAGCCCGTGAAAACGTCGGCTTATCGCCCGGATTTCCGAGGTGGATGTTTCCGATCGGACTTATCATGAAAACCATGCAGACAATCACGATAAGTGCGACAAGAAGCAGATAGAACCATCCGAAATCGGTTGAAATGGTGTCGCAGAGCTGAGAGGTGGCCGCAAGGAACTGAGAGGGCCAGGCAAGACACGCCGCGGTGAGGCCCGCAACAATCAGAAGCGAGAACAGGAAGACAGGGGTGAGCTTTTTCTTTTCAGTTTTGGCTTTGACAGGATCCGCTTTTTCCTCTTCAGTAGCGACTGAGCCAAAGCCGGTTTCCCGGTCTTCCTCGTTGCTCGGCGTATGAAGCGGATAAAGGTCGTGAAAATCCCGATGCAGCTCATGCATCTCTGTCTTCAACTCCTCAGATATTTTTTTGTTTTTCTGCATTAAGCAAAATCTCCTTTAGAGTTGAACAGGGGACTGCTTTCTTGTCCTTCAGGCTCCGGGCAACACCCACTGCGGGGTCCAGCGGTTCAATGACCCGGAAAGCGCCGGGCTGATAAGCGGAATATTCCGCCCGAAATGAATGCGTCGCCGTGATGCGGTCAGGCAAATCACCTGAAGGTGAACTCTGTGCTTTTCGAAAACCCGGGAAGAGACTCTTTCCCGTCAGGATCCTCAGCTGACAGAATTCAATTAAGAGGCAGCTAATAATGACGGAAGCAAAATAACTGCTTCCAGAATTCAGAAACCGGAATGTTTCCCGGTTCAAACGGCATTCACGGTCCGGAGAATCAGAGGCTCCTTATTCCGTGAATAAACTTGCAGGTTTTCCTGGCACCCGCTGACGCTGTTTCCGTGCGGATGCAGTACGCAATATGCTTGAGAGCAATTGGCGCCGGGAGGCGCTTAAGCCGATGGGGTAATCTTTTTTCCCAGCCGGCAATTCCTGCAGACAGACTTAATTGTAACACAGATTAATTATCAATGCGAGGGTTTTTCCTGAAAGATATTTTATTCAGGCACTATCCTGCGTCATTTGTCATTATTTGTGCCATATCTTCTGCCAATCAAATAAAAACGGGATCACTGTATCTTCTGCCGCTGATTTCAGGACGTTCATCCCGCGTATTTCCCGGTATTGCTTAACCTCACCAGCCGGATTCCACGTCTTTGTGAAGAGTAAGTAAACCAAATAATAATGACCCGTTCTCAGAATTTATGGTCTACAAATTTTTAAGAATATCGGAAATGGCCAGGATTCCATCCTCCGACAGGGTCACTCGCTATCCTCTCGTTTAATCGTCATTTGCTGCATACGAATTTTATTTTCGTATGAAATAAGGTATACTGCTCCCCGTCCGGCGTCAAAACGGCGCCAAAATCATTTCGCAGCCTTCCGGGAACAATTCATGAAAAAACTGCCCGTTCTTCTTGCTTTATCCGTTATCTCCTCCGCGCTTCTTACCGGCTGCGGAAACAGTGTGAAGAAGGACAGCACTGAGCTCCGCTACTCTTCAATGAAGGACATCCGGAACATCAATCCCCATCTTTATCTCGGTGAAATGGCGGCACAGGCCATGGTGTTTGAGCCTCTCGTTGTCAGCACAAAGGATGGTATCAAGCCCTGGCTTGCCGAAAGCTGGACGATTTCTCCGGACGGCCGTACTTATACCTTCAGGCTTCGTCAGGGCGTCAAATACTCAGACGGGACTCCGTTTGACGCTGAGTCTGTCAAACTGAATATCGAGGCGGTGCTCCAGAATAAGATCCGGCACGCCTGGCTTGATTTCACCAACGAGATCGCCTCTGTCGAAGCCCCCTCCCCTGATACGGTGGTTCTTAAGCTCCATCATGCTTACTACCCGACGCTCACTGAACTAAGCGTCACGCGTCCGTTCCGGTTCATTTCCCCGAAATGCATGAAGAACGGTTCCACAAAGGACGGCGTTACCTGTCTCAGCGGCACGGGCCCCTGGGTACTGTCCGAACATAAGCAGAACCAGTATGCCGTTTTCAAGGCAAACACCTCCTATTGGGGCACGAAGCCGAAGCTTCAGAGCATTCGCTGGACCGTTATGCCAGACGCCCAGACGATGCTGATGGCGCTGCAGAAAGGCGAAATCGATCTTATCTTCGGTTCTGACGGCGACCAGATCACGAGTGACGCCTTCGCGAAACTTCAGAAGGAAGGCCAGTACGCGGTTCTTGCGAGTGATCCTATCGCGAGCCGCGCCGTGCTCCTCAATTCAAACCCGAAAAACGCCCCTGTCACCGCCGATCCGGCTGTACGTGAAGCGATTCAGCGCGCGGTCAACCGCAAGGCGATCACTGAAGGCGTTCTGAACGGGCTTGAGGCTCCGGCAGAAACGCTTTTCGCGAAAAATGTTCCGGGCTGCGATGTCCCACTGAAACCCCGCCCCTATGATCCTGCCGCGGCTGAGAAGATCCTTCAGTCTGACGGCTGGAAAAAGAGTTCTGACGGCATCTATATAAAGAATGGGAAACCCTGCGAGGTCACCTTCTGGTTCAACTCCAATAACACTCAGGAAAAGGCAATTGCTGAGGCTATTCAGTCTGATCTCGCGAAAGTTGGCATCCGCATGAATATCCGGGGTGAAGAAAAACAGGCTTATCTCGACCGTCAGAGAACCGGAAAGTTTGACATGCAGTACTCGCTCTCCTGGGGCGCTCCGTACGATCCGCAGAGTTACTTCTCAAGCTGGCGTATTCCGGCTCACGGCGATTTCCAGGCGCAGACCGGTCTGCCCGACAAGGCTCTGATTGATCGGGAGATTACATCTCTCATGACGGAACAGTCTGAAACGAAACGCGCCGCCATGATCCGCGACATTCTCACCCGGATTCATGACTCCGCGGTCTACGTTCCGATTTCCTACTCCCGAACCAAAGCGGTTTACCGCACTTCACTCTCGGGAGTGGGATTCAGGGTGTCGCAGTACGAAATTCCGTTTGAAGATATGTTCTTCAAAGACGCCAAATAAGGAGAGAGACGCCCAATGCTGCGGCTGATTCTGAAACGGATCATCTTTCTTATCCCGATTCTTATCGGGATATCGATGATTTCGTTTTTAATCACCTCTCTCTCGCCTTCCGATCCGGCTGAGGTCGCGATCCGCGTAAATGCCATGGTGCCGACACCTGAGCTCGTAGCGGAAACACGATCCGAAATGGGACTCGACCGCCCGATAATCGTCAGATGGGCGGATTGGATCACCTCTGCTCTTCATGGAGACCTTGGCCGCAGCTGGGTTTCCGGACGTCCTGTCGCGGAGGAATTTTCCAAGGCGCTCCCTGCCACACTGAAACTCGCGGCCGCAGCATTGGCCATCATCATTCCGTTCTCTGTCCTATGCGGCGCGGTCTGCGCGGCGCGCGAGGGCGGTAAAACAGATCACCTGATCCGATCTGCGGTCTTCGCCCTTTCCGCCCTCCCTGACTTCTGGGCCGGACTCCTCCTGATGTGGCTCTTCTCCGTTTTCCTTGGATGGCTGCCGACAAGCGGCATGACACGGCCGGATTCCATTATTCTCCCGGCCGTGACACTGTCACTCGCCTATATCGGCACCTATGTGCGCCTCATCCGGGCGGAAATGGTGGAAACAAATCATGCCGGCTGGGTGCTTTTCGCTGAGAGCCGCGGTCTATCACGGAACCGGATTCTGCTTCATAAACTGCTGAACTCTCTCCGAGGCAGCGCAACCGCACTCGCGATGTCTATCCCGAAGCTGATCGCCGGGGCTTTCGTTGTCGAATGTATTTTTGCCTGGCCCGGAATCGGCAGGCTTTGCGTCACGGCAATTTTCAACCGTGACTTCCCGGTGATTGAAGCCTATGTGCTGCTGATGGCGGTGTGTTTCATCCTTTTCAACCTGGCGGGAGACATCTTTACCGCCTGGCTTGACCCCCGTCCGAGACGGCAGGGCTCGACACTCTGAGGAGGGATGAAATGAATATTCTCTTCAGACGATTCAGAGAAAACCGCGGGGCGACCGCGGCTGCCGGGCTTATCCTCGCGATCGCGGTGATTGGGATTCTCGCCCCGGTTCTCCCGCTTTCCAGTCCGACTGAAATCAGTCTGACTGAAAAGCTCCTTTCACCGTCCCTCTCACACCTTCTCGGAACGGATTCTCTCGGCCGGGATCTGCTTTCACGTCTTATCTGGGGAATCCGCTCAACACTCTTCACGGGCGCGGCTGCCATGCTGATCACGTGCCTTGCCGGCGCTGTGTTTGGTGCGGTTTCTGTCATTCTGGGCGGCAGAGCCGAATCCCTGATGATGAGAGCCGCGGATATCTTTATGAGTTTTCCGTCAGCCGTCCTTGTACTCGCGATCGTCGGAATCGCGGGACCCGGGCTCGGCAATATCCTTTTTGCCTGCGCCGCGGCAAAGTGGCCCTGGTACGCCCGGATGATGCGGACCATTCTCCGCTCGATCATGCAGTCCGGATATGTTCAGTATGCCCGCGCGGCCGGTGCCTCAAGGTCTCATATTCTTTTCTCTCACCTGCTTCCGGGGGCGGCCGGAGAATTTTTCGTCCTGATGACGATTGATACCGGAGCCGTGATTCTGATGATTTCATCCCTCTCCTTCCTGGGACTCGGTACACAGCCTCCGACACCGGAGTGGGGAATGATGCTGTCAGAAGCAAAAAATGTTCTCTCACTCTACCCCTGGCAGATGCTTCCCCCGGGACTCGCGATTCTGATCACGGTCGCCGCCTTTAATTTCCTCGGAGACTCACTTCGGGATGTTTTCGATATGCGGCATGTCACTCTGGAAGGAGATCAGGCATGAATGAGCTGATTCTGAAAACTGACCGTCTGCAGATAAAGGCCCCAAACGGCCGGACTCTTGTAAGAGATGCATCCTTCGAAGTGCGTTCTGGAGAATGCATCGCGATCGTTGGTCCGTCCGGCGCCGGAAAAACCACGTCTGTCCTCGCTTCGCTGGGGCTTCTGCCCGCGCGGTTCAGCCTCTCGGGGAGCATTTCCTGGCTGGGCGGTCCCGCCATTCCGGCCTCATCCTCCCGTCCCTTCCGTCTCGGCCGGGACGCCGTGCTGCTCACTCAGCAGCCGATGGAAGCCTTTGATCCCCTGATCCGGATCGGGCTCCAGATTGAAGAAACACTGACAAGCGCTTTCCCAGACATGGGAAAGCCTGAGGCGCGATCCTCCATCCTTGCCACGCTTCGCCGTTTGGGTTTTGATCGGCCCGAAGACGTAATCCGCCGTTTCCCATGTGAGCTCTCAGGTGGCATGCTGCAGCGATGCATGACAGCTATCGTCCGGCTTCTCAAACCGCGCCTGATTGTTGCTGACGAACCGACCTCGGCCCTCGATATTCTTTCCTCCTCATCTGTCCTCACGGAACTTCTCGATGCGCAGAAGGAAACCGGGGCCGCCCTGATTGTGATCACGCATGACGTGGCGTCTGTAATGTCAATCGCATCGCGGCTTTATGTCGTCGATCAGGGGAATACGGTCGAAACCCTCATTCCAGGGAGACTCGCGGATGCAGAGCACCCCGCTTCCAGACGGCTTCTTTCCGCGCTCAGAACTCTGCCTGAAGACCGCCCGGCAATGCCCTCCTCATCCACTCCATTTATTGAAGTTAGGGATGTGTGCAAAACCTATGCCGGCCCCGGATTTCTTTTCCGCGGCAAAGGCACCAAAGTTCTTGATCGCGTTTCCTTTACTCTGAAAAGAGGCGCCTGCACAGGGCTTATCGGACTCTCAGGCGCTGGGAAAAGCACACTTTCACGGATTCTTCTGGGACTGGAAAAAGCGGATTCCGGACAGGTGCTTTTCGAAGGAATGATGGTCCAAGCCTGGAAAAAAGCGCACCCAGGGTCGCTCAGCGTTGTGCTGCAGAACTACACGGACTCGGTGAATCCCCATAAAACCGTTGGGGACATCATCGCGGAGCCTCTGCGGATCGCAGGCCTGAATGCCGGAATCCCGCAGAAGACCGCGGTAATGCTTTCAAAGGTCGGACTCCCCGAGGACTTCGCGAAGCGATTCCCGCATGAACTCTCCGGCGGTGAACTCCAGCGGGTCTGCATCGCGCGGGCTCTGGCTCCCGCCCCCCGATTCATCATTTTTGATGAAGCGCTTTCCGGGCTCGATGTCGCACTGCAGCAGGACATCCTGCGGCTCCTTTGCAGCCTTAAAACCCCTGAGTCAACCTGGCTCTTTATCACTCACGATCTGGCAGCCCTTCGGTCAATCTGCACCGATGCCGTCCTGCTCGAGGATGGCCGCGCTGCGCTTCAGATCGATACCCGGGCAATCGACACGTCTGAGAATCCGCTCCTCAGACGGCTTGCCTCACTTTTTAAAGAAAAAACCCGGCTTGCGGCCGGACTCACACTGAAAGGCAGACCATGATTTCTGAACAGCTGACCGAAAAAACTTCCATAACCCCGTCCCTTATCCAGACGTTTGATCGCGATATTGAAGAGGAAATTACTGAATACTGGAATCGCCGCGCTGAGGGGTTCGGAAAAACACGTCTCGCTGAACTTTCGGGGCCGGTGAAATCCCGCTGGATGCATGAGATTGCCTCTGCGGTGCTAGGCACCCTCCATCCTCTCCGTATCCTTGACGTGGGTACCGGAACCGGTTTCTTCCCGATCATCACGGCGCCGCTCGGCCATCAGGTAACAGGGATTGATCTGTCACCTGAAATGATTGCTGAAGCAAAAGCGGCGGCGGCTCACTTCGACGTCAACGCCGAATTCCGGGTCATGAACGCTCAGGCACTGGACTTTGAGGATGAAACGTTTGATCTCATCCTCACCCGCAATCTCACCTGGACACTGCCAGACGCGAGAACCGCCTACAGCGAATGGTTCCGCGTTCTGAAGAAGGGCGGCCGTCTGATCAATTTCGATGCTGACTACGGTTCTGTGTCCTTCGAGTCTCTGACTCATGACCTCAAGGATCAGGGGGTCGAGAACGCCCATAAGGGGCTGTCAGACAATTCCCTAGCTGAATGCGATCGGATCAAGGACAGCCTTGGAATCAGCGCCGAACGCCGTCCGGATTGGGACTTTCAGGTGCTGACCGAAATCGGTTTTGAGCGCGTCTCCCTTGACAATTCTCTTTCTGACCGGATCTATCTTGAATGCGATGAAACATTTAACCCGGTCCGGATGTTCCGTATTGATGCTGTAAAAGCCTGAATTCGTTCTCTGACTCAAGGAACCTCACCATGAATTTTCGACTCACAGCTGCACTGGGAGCTGCTTTTCTGATACCGGGGACTGCCTTTGCTTTTGATCTGACACTTTACGGTGTCATTGATACCGGACTTCGCTACTCCCATACCACCACTGAAGGCACTACAACAGACAGCCTCCAGATGATGAGCGGGCAGAACGCCGGTTCCCGTTTCGGCTTCAAAGGCGGGGAATCGCTCGGCAGCGGCTGGAGAGTTGGGTTCAAACTCGAAAATCAGTTTGAATCAGACACCGGGAACGAAAAAGGCGGGCGGCTCTTCCACCGCCAGTCGACAGTGGATGTCAGCTCTCCCTACGGCACAGTCACTTTTGGCCGGATCGGCACCTTTTCCTCCGCAGCCGGAACGTATGACCTGTTTTTCGGCACCGGAGACGCTTTTGACGGGGGGGATGGCCTCATTACCGGCCCCTATTCCTTTGACACGCGCCGCAACAACACGGTGACTTATGAGTCTCCCTCTGCCGCCGGGTTCACGGGGTACCTCCAGTATTCCTTCGCGCAAGGCAATGAAGCACCGCATGAGAGCGGGAATGAACGATATCTCGGTGCTGCCGCATCCTACCGACGGGGAGCCCTGAACGCTGTCATCACAGCGGAACGCGTCCGATACGCCGCCGTTACCGGTTTCGGAAAGCGGGATGATAAACAGGTCTATGGGCTTGCGGGGAGTTACGACTTTGGGACTTTCAGGCTTCTCGGCGGTCTGCAGTATGTCACCGGAGCAGATAATCTCGCTGGACTTTGGCTTGGGAAACTCGCTGATGGATCGACAGATTACGGCCGCCTCAGCAGTACAGCGGTTGGTCTCGGCGCGGTCATTCCACTCGGGAAAAACAAAGTTGAAGTGATGACAGGGTACGCCACCGGCCGCTACGGCAAAGAATTCGCGCAGGCAGGCGAAACGTACGATCTGACAGGCTTCAGCGCGGCGATCCGCTATCACTATGCCTTCAGCAAGCGGACTGAGATTTATACCGGCATCGGGTACCAGCAGTACAAAAAGGACTTTGACACGGCGCCGGGGCAGAAAACCCGGATTACGCAGGTTGCTGCCGGAATAACACACCGTTTCTGATTATGTTTTTATACATTTTATGAATAGGAATCCGCATGACGGATACCCCACAAAACCCCTTCTGATTTACGCGCAAAAAACCGCGGCAAGGGCGCGGCGTATAGTCGCACCTTAACCCCTGGCAGCGGTTTTAATCCAATGCGCCTCAGTTTATCGAGCTTTAAGCGCTTTGATCCTCTGAACGGCTTCCGGCGGCAGCTCAATCATCAACTCACCGGGCTGCGGCGCTGAAGGTGCCGGAAATTCTTTTCCGTCTTCTTCATAAAAGTCGATCGAAGTGACCAGCGCGTCTAGCGCCATCTCTTTCAGTTCTTCAATGCTTTCGGCCTCAGTCAAAGCCTCCGGCACATCCCGGAATGAGCCGATAAAGCCTCCTTCCCCATTTGGGGTGGCTTTTGCTGGATATTGATAAATTTCAGTCATCGTTTTATTTCTCAGTTTCTGTTTTATTTTCCGAAGAGGATTCAACAGATTTCTTTTTTCAGTGAACTTCTTGCAGCGCCGAAACGTCCGAGCACTCAGTTCCGTCATTTCAGTAAATAAAAAGCCTGGGGAAATCTGTCATTCCTCAGGCTTTCGCTTCTCAATTCAGATCAGCGTTTTGAGCGGGATTATTCCCACTCAATCGTCGCCGGCGGTTTTCCGGAGACGTCATAGCAGACACGGTTGATGCCCTTCACTTCATTGATAATGCGGTTGGAGACCTTGCCGAGAAGCTCATACGGCAGGTGAGACCACTTGGCCGTCATGAAGTCCGTCGTTTCGACGCAGCGCAGCGACACCACCCAGTCGTAAGTACGGCCGTCGCCCATGACGCCCACAGAGCGCACCGGGAGGAAAACCGTGAAGGCCTGGGAAACCTTGTCGTACCAGCCGGCGTTATGCAGTTCTTCAATGAAGATCGCGTCAGCCGCGCGTAGCAGATCCGCGTATTCCTTCTTCACTTCGCCAAGGATTCGGACACCAAGGCCCGGGCCGGGGAACGGATGACGGAACACCATCTCGCGGGGCAGGCCCAGCTTGATACCGAGTTCACGCACTTCATCCTTGAAGAGTCCGCGGAGCGGCTCAAGCAGCTTCAGGTGCATATCGGGAGGCAGGCCTCCGACGTTGTGGTGAGACTTGATCACCTTCGCTTTCTTCGTCTTCGCGGCGGCGGATTCAATCACGTCAGGATAAATCGTGCCCTGGGCAAGCCACTTCGCGCCGGTAAGCTTCTTCGCCTCTTCCTGGAAGCAGGCAACGAATTCACGGCCGATGATCTTGCGCTTCTGTTCAGGATCCGCAACCCCCTTCAGGGCGTTCAGGAAGCGCTCTTCCGCGTTCACCACGACAAGCTTCATGCCGAGGTTCTTCTCAAACATTTCCTGAACCTGCTGGCGCTCATTCAGTCGGAGAAGACCGTTGTCAACAAACACGCAGGTGAGCTGCTTACCGATAGCCTTGTGAATCAGAACCGCAGTAACGGAAGAATCCACACCGCCCGAAAGGCCGAGAATCACTTCATCGGAACCCACCTGGGCACGGATGCTTTCAATCGCTTCGTTCGCGAAGTTACCCATTTCCCAGTCCGGATTGCAGTTGCAGATACCGAGCACAAAGCGCTGCAGAATCTCGCGGCCCTTTTCCGTGTGGGTCACTTCCGGGTGGAACTGAACGCCGTAGAAGTGACGGTTTTCGTCCGCCATTGCCGCGATCGGGCAGGAGGGAGTGGACGCCATCACGACAAAGCCCGGGGGAAGCTCGGAAACACGGTCACCGTGGCTCATCCAGACCTTCAGGAAACCTTCACCATTCGGGCCCTTGAAGTCTTCGATGCCTTCCAGCAGCTTCGTGTGGTTATGGGCACGGACCTCAGCGTAGCCGAATTCACGCTTCGTGCCCGGCTCAACCTTGCCGCCGAGCTGAGTCGCCATCGTCTGCATGCCGTAGCAGATGCCGAGAACCGGAACACCGGCGCTGAACACCGCGGGGCTCGCCTGATCATTCGACTCCTCATAGGCGCTCATATAGGAGCCGGAGAGAATAATGCCCTTCGGCGCAAATTCACGGATGAAGTCTTCAGAGACATCATTCGGATGGACTTCGCAATACACATGCGCTTCTCGGACACGGCGGGCGATCAGCTGGGTGACCTGGCTGCCGAAGTCGAGAATCAGAATGCGATCATGATTCATGGGGGAACACTCTTTCAAGTTAGAAGAAAAGCAAAGCGGATACATTGGCCAGCAGGAGCACTGCCGCTTTCCAACGTATCCGCTGATTTTAATTCATCAATTCAGATCGAATTATCACTGCTGGTGATAGTTCGGAGCTTCCTTCGTGATCTGAACGTCATGGACGTGAGATTCGCGCATACCGGCAGCCGTGATCTCAACGAACGCGGCCTTGTGGCGCATATCGTCGATCGTCGGGCAGCCGCAGTAGCCCATGGAGGAATGCAGACCGCCCATCAGCTGATAAATGATGGCACCGACCGGTCCCTTGTAGGGAACCATGCCTTCAATGCCTTCCGGAACGAACTTGGAGATGTTGCCCTGGTTGTTGTCCTGGAAGTAGCGGTCAGCGGAGCCGTGGCTCATAGCGCCGAGGGAACCCATGCCGCGGTAGGACTTGAAGGTGCGGCCCTGGGAGAGGATCACTTCGCCCGGAGCTTCATCAGTACCGGCGAACATGGAGCCCATCATCACGGAGTAAGCGCCGGCAGCGAGAGCCTTGGCGATATCACCGGAGAAGCGGATGCCGCCGTCAGCGATCAGCGGAACGCCGGTGCCTTCGAGAGCTTCAGCCACATTGGAAACAGCGGTAACCTGCGGAACGCCAACACCGGCAACGATACGCGTCGTGCAGATGGAGCCCGGGCCGATACCGACCTTGACAGCGTCAGCGCCGTTGTCGACGAGAGCCTTGGCAGCGTCACCGGTAGCAATGTTGCCGCCGATCACCTGAACATTCGGGTAGTTCTTCTTAACCCAGTTGACGCGGTCAAGCACACCCTGAGAGTGGCCGTGAGCGGTATCAACGCAGAGGACGTCAACGCCGGCTTCAACCAGCGCTTCGATACGCTCTTCAGTGCCGGCACCGACGGAAACAGCAGCGCCGCAGAGGAGCTTGTCGGAGGCGTCGTGAGCGGCGTTCGGGAATTCAGCAGCCTTGACGATATCGCGGACCGTCATCAGGCCGGCGAGCTTGAACTGATCGTCAACGACCAGAACGCGCTCGAGGCGATGCTGGTGCATCAGAGCCTTGGCTTCTTCGAGGGAGGCGCCCTTCTTCACAACGACGAGGCGTTCGCGGGGAGTCATGACGGCAGAAACCGGCACATCCTTGCGGTCTTCGAAGCGGACGTCGCGGTTCGTCACCATGCCGAGAACCGTGCGGTCTTCAGCGACAACCGGGAAACCGGAGATGCGGCGCATACGGGAGAGACGAAGCACGTCAGCAACCGTCATATCGGGGCGGACGGTGATCGGATCATTCACGATACCGGCTTCGAAACGCTTCACCTTGCGAACTTCAGCTGCCTGGGCCTGAGCGGACATATTCTTGTGAATAATGCCGATGCCACCCTGTTCAGCGAGAGCAATAGCGAGACGGGATTCAGTAACCGTATCCATGGCTGCCGAAACGAGCGGAATGTTGAGCGTGATTTCGCGCGTCAGCTTGGTTTTCAGGGAAGTCTGTCTGGGAAGCACATTGGAGTACGCCGGAACGAGAAGAACGTCATCGAACGTGAGTGCTCTCTGAAGGAGTCGCATGGTTAACCTCTGAGCAAAAAAAAAAGTCCCTCCGGCAAGGCATCTGCCGTGGTCCGAGTGCTGAACGGGGGAACTGTTCAACGAGAATCTCGGATACAGGTTAACGGCGCATTATAGCTACCATTCTGATAAAAAGTCAAGCCCCAGCGAAACAAAATCTCCGGGACCGATTTCCCGCCGCCGCAAAGACGTAGGAAAAGCCCACTGACAGTAATGATTCCACTGGAAACGCCTGATTTACGGGGGGGCCAACAGAAAAAAGTGGGGCGGCTTCATCGGCAGCCGCCCCAAAATGCACTCTGGATTCTGACTTCTCTCTGTGCCCTACTTCATCATCCTGCGGCAGACTGCCGCGAAAACAAGTCCCAAAAGACAGAACGCCGCGCCAACCATACAGCAGTCTGAGAAGGCAAAGCCCGTGTTCTGCATCCAGCGCATCAGCGCGGGGCCGCCGAATCCTGCGGCAGCGAAGCCGCAGAACATGATCCCGTAGTTGACGCTTGAATGCGCAGTACCAAACCTTTCAGCTGTAAAGCCCGGGTAAATAGCCATAAAGGCGCCAAAGGAGAGTCCCACGAGGACACAGCCCAGGTAGTACTGCGCGAAATCCCCCATCCCCGCGGTCATCAGCGTAAAGAGCCCGGCGAGCGACAGGCAGAGCGCTCCGGCAAGCACCGCGATCCGCCCGAGATGGTCAGAAAGAATTCCCGCCACAAGGCGGCCCGCCATATTGAAAAGCGCAATGACAGAAACCGATACCGCCGCGGCCGCAGCCGTCATCCCGATTTCATGGCGCGCGATGGATGCCGCCTGGGAAATAATCATCATCCCCGCGAAGGCCCCGCTGAGAAGCAGCGCGATCATGGGGTAAAAGACCGGGCTCCTCAGCATTTCGCGCCAGGTGAGCCCTTTCGCCTCTGCTTTCGCTTTTTTCACCATGCCGTGCGGCACGAAATCAGGAGGACACTGCCTGCAGACAAACCCACCGGCCATGATGGCAACCCCACAGACCGTTCCGAGAATAATGAACGTCGCGGTAATGCCGACAGTGCCAATCAGAGCCTGAGCAATCGGCGGCACAAGCACCGAACTCATGCCATAGGCCGCCGTCACGATACCCCCTGCCATCCCGCGTCGGTCCGGGAAATAACGGACAGCGGTAGTGATGCAGGCCCCATAGGTCAGCCCCAGACCCAGACCGAAAAGACCGCCGTACGCCGCAATCAGAGTCCCCACGGATTCCGCGAGACCGCAGCAGATCAGCCCTAAGCCCATCAGGAAACCGCCTGCCACAATGACGGTCCGGGGACCGAATCGGTCATTGATCGCTCCCCCCAGAATCATCGGAATCGGTCCCACCGCATTCGCGACCCCGAACGCAATAGCGAGGTCACCCGACGTTACCGCTGTGCCGAGGACTGATGAGAGCTTCGCGGCGCTCGCGGCCGCCAGCACACTCCAGGCGTAGATCGATCCCGCGCAGAGGTTAATCAATCCTATGACCGCGAGAATCCACCAGCGGCGTTTTTCGAGCTGCAGCGTCATTTCGGCGTTCATGCTCTTTCTCTCCTTAAGGCAGACCGCTTATCAAAGGACCTGCAATTCCGATTCGAGCGTTTTTTCCGCTTCTTTTCGGCTCTGAATGAAAAAGTCTACTCGGCTCTTCATCGCTCTGACCATCTGGGACGCGGATTTCATCTGGTCCTCAAGCATCAGAGGAGAAGCGCTTCCCGGGGTTTTTCGGTTTTCAAGAATGTGACGGGGCTTCACCGCCTGTTTCAGCTGCCCGGTGCTCAGCGGGAAAGACTGAGGAAGGTCCTTGCCTGCCGCAAATTCAGACCAGACACCGCAGAAATCCTCGTACTTCACATTGGCTGGCGTCAGTCCCTTCTCCCGGGCATATGTCACAAACCGGGAGGCAAACCCATGCCCTGTCCGAAAATCAATCCCGGCCTCCCGCATCAGCGTATCGGCGATCTCCTGCGTGCAGGTCCATTCGGCGTTCAGCTCGGCGAGTGCTCTTTCCCGATCTACCCGAAGCGACTTCACAATACCGGCAAAGGTTTTCACAACCACAGCCGCGTCTGTCATCAGACTCTCCATAGACCAGGAGTCGCGGACATCCGCCATGCCAAGCGTCAGGTTCTGCATACGCATCAGAACTCCCTGCGCTTCTCCGATCACGAGACCCGCATCCCGCCGGCAGTCGTTGATAAGACCGGGATTCCGTTTCTGAGGCATCGCGCTCGAGTGATAGACGCCATTCGGATCCACGCTGTGAATCCAGGGCTTTGTCTGGGAATACTGCGTCATGAAATCCGCAAGAAACGCATCAATATGAAGCATGACAGAGGCCGCGATCTGGCTTGCCTCAAGCGGGAGGTCATTTCCGCGGCACTGCCCCGCGTCAAACGCGTTATCCGCTGTCCGTTCAAACCCAAGCAGTTCAGCCATACGGGCGGAATTGAGCGGCCAGCCGGTACCGTTGCAGACGCAGCTTCCCATCGGGCAGACATCGTGACGCCGAACGCATTCCACCATGCGCTCAATATCGCGGCTGAATACGTAGACCTGAGCGAGGAGATAGTGGCTGTAAAGCGTCGGCTGCGCCTGAACGCCATTTGTATAAGCCGGAACAAGCGCGTCTGACTCCCGCTTCGCGGTTTCAAGAAGCGCGTCGCAGAGCCGGGCTGTTTCACCCGCGAGCATCATCAGTCGTTCCTGATTCAGCGCGGCGTTCGACGTCGCGAGAATATCCTGACTTGAGCGCCCCGCATGAAGCCGGCTCGCTTCCATGCCGCAGAGCTTCAGAAGTTTCGGCTCAAACTGAATATAAAGATCGCAGTGCTGGGCGCCTGGCTCCGCCGCTTCCCGTCGGAGTTCATCCAATGCGGAGCGGATTTTTCTCGCGAGTTCCCGGTCAAGCAGCCCGCTCTCAACATTCGCCACAACCGACGCGCGGTTGATCTGCTGCAGCCAATACTCCGTGTCATGCACTATCGATTGATCCGGTGCCTGAACCTTACCCACATGGAAACCCAACATGTTTACCCTGCTCCACAATAACTTTTTATTCATCCGCGGCCAATCGGCGTCCTGCCAGAAATAGCTGCCGACCGCGTAGATCGATGTACGGCGGGAAAGCGGATAGATATAGCCGAGGCCGAGATTCACGCGGTCGTACTTGTTCTGGTTCGACGTGTTGTTGTTTTCGCCGAAACCCCAGGCGGCGGAAACCTTGACCGTTCCGCCAGCCGCGGGAACATCAACGCCGGTCGAGAAAGCCCAGCCGTCAAGCCCTTTTGTCAGATCACCCGCGTGCTGAAGCGGCGCGTATTCCTTCGTGGAATAGCCGCCGATCCACTTCGTGTTTTTCAGATACTGGGCTGTGCCATACAGCGTGAAACGGTCAAACTTATAGTGCCCGCCCACGGTGGCTTTCCACGTATCCTTATCCGTCAGACGGCTCGCGGAATTGCCGGCAGCGATCCAGTCAACGACCGCCGCAACGTACGAGCGGTTTCCGGTCCAGTTGATACCGACTGCGGTCCAGCGATCTGTGTCAGAGGTCCCCTCTGTCGCGTCGTTCTTACCGCCGAACGAATGCTGGAAGTGGAGCTGAGCCCCATGCATTACAGGGGTCTTGTAGTTGATCATGTTGTTCCAGCGAGCCGACGCAAGCGTACCGGTAAACTTCCAGCCGCCCGTCATATTGCCCCAGCCGGCACCGAACGGATTCACGCGGCTGTTCAGCAGCCCGGTCGTACCGGAACCGGTTGACATGGCTGGCATACGGCCGCCCTTCAGTTCGCCCCAGATCTTGGAACGGAAGCCGACAGAAGACTCACGTTCAAACAGCACGTTATTCATATAAAGCGTGCCGTCATCCGCGAGGAACCCGTCTTCAAGGTGGAAGATCACTTCAAGATTGTCGGAAAGTTTTTCAGAGCCCTTGATACCCCAGGTGCTCACATTTCCCGTTCCTTCTTCAACACTGTGGCTCGTACCCTGACGCGTCACATAGCCGGCGCTATCAAGGACGTTCGCCTTGGACTGGCCAACCGGCCCCTTCATCCCGGTGTTGCCGTCTTCATGCCGGTAGGTAACCCCCTGGTCCAGGAATCCAAAAACCTCAACGTTGGCTGCGGATGCCTGCTGGACCGCGCCGATCAGCGCAAGCGCCACGGAAGCGGCGAGAAGTGAATGCTTTTTCATGAACGATCTCCTATTGATTGTTTTTTGACAGGGAGCCGAAAGTCCTGTCTATTGTTGGTATTCCGCCAGGAAGGACTTCAGTCCGAAGCCCCATCCGGCGAACGGCTTCCAAACCTGCCTCAGTGACGAGAACGGTGCCGCCGCGACCAATCACCCGGCCATCCCGAAGAACGGTTTCGCCTCTTACAAAGGTGTGAACCGCGGTCATCCGCTCAGGGTCATAGAGCGTGAGATCCGCGTCAGCCCCGGCTGACAGCCTCCCCTTCTTATCAAGCTTCAGCATTCGGGCAGGAATGAGGGAGGTTTTCGCGGCAAACTCGAGCGCCGAGAGTCCGCCAAGCTTCATCAGGCCGCAGCCCCCGCGCACAATGACGTTCCGCGGCAGGACGCCGCCATCCGTGCTGATCCCATCCACGAGGAACGTGCCGTCAGCGCGCTTCGCGGTCGCGAAGAAAGTCCTCGCGATGATCGGATTCACAGCTCCGAACGAACCGTCTTTCGCTTCTCCGGAGAGGAAGGCTTCAACCCCCTCTTTGGGAGGAAGAAGCACTAGCGTTCCGTTTCTCGGGGCAATAGCGCGAAGCACATCCGCTTTCATCGCAGCGACAGCTCCATCCCGAGTGGGTTCAAAACCGAAGAACCTGAGCTGCGCAGACAGAATCTCCGAGGCGGGTTTCCCGTCCGCGGTGAAATTCAGCGGGCATCCATTCCTGTCCGAGAGATAGCTCTCAGTCACGATTTCCGGATGGGAAGCCAGGAGTGACTCCGCTTCTTTGCATTCATCGAGAATGCCGTTCACGCGTCCCCGGCAATAGGCATTGATATGAGCGAGGTGGAAGGGGTGGCCAGACGCCAGCTCGACCGCCTCTTTCATACCCGTAATGTTGGAACCCGCTTTCGTTGTTCCCGCGTGCCAGGCAGCGTAAATTCCCCGCTCCGCGGCAATACGGATGATTTCAGCTGAGGCTTCAGGAGTAAGCGGAAAGTGCCCGCCAAGGATCTTCACGCCGAACGCGCCGTCCTCAACCGCTTTTGTCATCGCGCGGTCAATTTCTTCAGTCTTCGGATCGTTTCCTGAAAGGTTGTCACCGGGGATCATGGCGGTCAGCACCGCGACGTTGATCCCAACACCCGCTTCCGGCATATAGCTCAAGACTTTCGGCGCGGGACCCGCCATTTCGAGGCAGGTCGTCACACCGCTTTCTGCGGTCATCCGCATGCCAAAGGGGTGAGAGGCAAGGTGAAGATGTGTATCGATGACGCCTGGCTGCACCGTGAGGCCGGAGGCGTCGAGCTCTTCCGTACCTTTGCTGCTGATCGACTCGGATACTTCCGCGATCATTCCGTTTTCGACAGCGACGTCCGCCTTCCCGGCGAATCTGGATTCCGGATCCACCACAAAACCATTTCTGATGATGAGGTCGTACATTTTTCTTTCCTCACACCAGTATCAGGGCAGCAACCAGAACGCCGACCGTCATACCAGGAACAAGGCGCTTCACGACCGCGACCGGGTTTGCGGCAGCCATACCGGCCACGATGATGATGGAACCAGCGAGCGGACTCGCGGTACGGCCGAACTGACCCGCCATAATGGCGAGAAGACCGAGGGAATTAGGCGACATTCCAAAGCTCACAGCGTGAGGCGTCACAGCCTGGTTGAAAGCCCAGATTGCCGCTTCACCTGAACCCGTGCCAATCGCCATCAGATACGGGCCAAGAGCAGCGCCCCAGCGGGCGAGCTCGTTCGAGCTCTTCAGGAATTCAATGAAGGCCGCGACCGCACCGGTCACCTGAAGACCAGCTGTAAAGACACCGGCCGCGACAATCTGGCCGATCACCTGCGCGTAACCGGAACCCATGCCTTTGAAGAAAGCCTTGGAAAGCTCACCCGGATTCGCGAGCGTAACAAGCGCGATCACCAGCGTACCGATCAGCATGGCGGCCACAACGTCGAGCCCGGCTTTCGGGAACCAGATAGCGGCGACCATGAGGACCGCGAGCGGAACGAGCGGGCAGATGGCACGGAGGTAGCTCACCTTGAATTCTTTCTTTTCGCCCAGGTTCAGCCCCTGCATTTCTTCCGCGCTCGGTTTGTGATCACGGAAACCGAAAATTCCAACGACGGCGTTAACGAGCGTCGCGATGACAACCAGTCCCACCACATACGGAGCCGCCCAGGCAATGAAAGCCATCAGATCCATGTTGGCCATCTTCGCGACGTAAATGTCATGCGCGCAGCCAGGGTTCAGAAGAAGTCCCGCCATCGTGCCGCCGCCAACGGCCGCGGCAGCGGCTGCCGGACGGATGCCAGCGCGGATAAGGAGAGGGATGAAAGTCGCACCGGCGGTTGCGGCCGTACCGGCAGCCGACATGATGGCGATATTGATGGCGAAGGTGAGAAGCGTCGTAACCGGAATCAGGAGACCGCCGAGCTTCTTAAGCGGGGCGGCGACTGCGGCAACCAGATGTTCGTCACACTTGGAAGCGGTCACAACGGCAGCAAAACCCATAGCCGAGCAGATTGCCGGAACCAGGGTGATATTCGTCATCCCCTTGACGAACGCCTGAAAGGCCTTCATCGGATCCCCGCCGACAATACACATGGCAAAACCCGCCAAGAGCAGAACCATTCGGGTTTCATACCGTTTAACAAGTCCTACCACCGCAAGAACAATGGCCGCACATGCGAACCAAATCTGCCAGGTCATTCTGATTCTCCTATCTCTCTCATGGATCCCCCCGGGGTCTCTTCTGGCAGGGATTTTTTTCTTGAACAGTCTGATTATCCGGAGAAGATAGATTTCAGAAAAGACAATTTCATCAATATAGAATTGGCATAAATGCAATAATTAACGTAGACTTAGATCCTAATCTGGACTCAAACTATTGTTAAACAGCCAATCTGAGAAGATGCCTGTTGCAAAAATGGGACATCAGATTGCAGTTTCTTCCAGAATTCCGGGAAAATACCCATACGATTTACCTAACTCCTTAAGGTTTGTATGAGTACCTATCCCGGGGAAAATGGAATACGTCTTAAGAAATACGAATAAAAAGATCCGGAGAGAAATGTGAATCGTTTGGACGACATGAATTCATGGCGGATGTTCTGTGAAATCGTTCGGGCTGAAGGACTTAATGCCGCCTGCGAGCGGCTGGACTGTGAACCCAGCACCGCGAGCCGGGCAATTCATGCGCTTGAAAAAGAACTGGGAGCTCCGCTTTTCTCTCGCTCTTCACGTCCTGTCAAACTGACCCAGCTGGGGCATGAGGCCTATCAGGCAGCGCTGAAACTGACCGCGACTCACGAGGACATGATCCGCTCACTGAAAGGCGATAAAAGCAAGCTCTCTGGACTCATCCGGGTCACCTCCCACGCGGGCATCGGTCCTGCGAAAATCACACCGGCGCTGGTCGAATTTCAGAAAATTTATCCGGATATCCAGTTCGAGCTGAGCGAACTCTCGGCTCCCCTTCCGGATGGTTTTATGACCTCTGACGGCAATCTGGTCGATGTAGCTGTCGGCTATGGGGAAGACAACCTGATTCCAGGAGTGATTCAGCGTTATTCCGGGGAAATGCCTTTTATTCCCTGCGCTTCACCTGCCTATATCAGAAAGCACGGGTTCCCCCATCAGGCAGATGACTGCCAGAAACATACCGGCGTCCTGATCAATACACCAACCCGATCCGCAACAACGGTGCTTCTGAAAGGGGCAAAAACCGCGACCATCAAGTGGAAATCCACGCTCGTGGTTCATAACCTGATATCGGCCAAGACCGCAGTAATGCTGGGGGCTGGTGTCGTTCCGGATCTTTCCCTCTATCACTGCGCGGATGATATTGAGGCGGGAAATCTTGTCGCCGTGCTGGACGGCTGGAGGAGAAAGCCTCTTCCCTGCTTTGTCTTCGCAAGGGAGGAGTCGTATGAAAAGCGGAGAGTTCAGGTTTTTGTTGACTGGCTCGCGGATCACGAGGAACGGTCAATGAATCGTCTGAAAGCCCGATTCCCCGATTTCTATCATTGACCTCTGCTGTTATGGCAACGAAAAACTCTCAGATTCCTATGAGGAATCCGAGAGTTTTTTAGTTCGGCTCAGAAAGTCCGAACTTTTACTTCTTCAGATGAGCCTTGATGTAATCAGCGACGTGATAACCGTAGACCGCTGCGTTTGTCAGCTGCGCGCCGCCGACGTAATTGTCATAGAAGAGGCCGCCGGCCGCGTTGCCGATCGCGTAAAGCCCCGGAATCGGCTGATTCTCAGTATCTAGAACCTGTGCGTCCGTATTCACCAGAGGGCCGCCGAAAGTGGCGGTCATTCCGCCCTGGAACGGCACAGCGTAGAACGGAGCCTTTTTCACGGGGCGGGCAACCTTCAGCGTATTCGGGGGCACGAGTTTCGCGCGGGTGTTATTCGCGCAGGCCTCGTTATATTCATCCACAATCTTCGTCAGCTTCTTCGGATCAAGACCCGCTTCCTTGGCGAGAGCCTCGATCGTATCGGCCTTATAAACCGGCGCGTGGTTCTTTGCGTAGGATTTCCAGTCGCTTGCGAGGACCTTCAGGTTATGAACATCCTCGTCAACGATCATGAAGGCCCAGTTATCCGAAGTCTTCGCCGCAGTGTCACGCGCCATCTGAACATAGGTCTGTCCTTCGTCCGTGAATCGCTCGGTTCCATCCTTTGAGACGCAGATCCCGTTATTCACGATATTCAGAGGATTAGCGCCGGTAGGCCCATGAATCGGGCCGCAGTGATACTGATCGACATTCACAAACTTCGCGAAGAGCGGATCCGTAAGTTTGATGTTTTCACCGGCAATAATGCGGGAACCGCGAATCGGCATGCGTGCGGCCGCAGCCCCCGCGTATTGGGTCACCATGGCCTGGTTCGCGGAGAAACCGCCGGTGGCAAGAACCACACCGCCGCGGGAACGGATATCGCTGTAACCATCCTTGGTCTTGACGCGGACACCGTCAACAACCCCCTTCGAATTCTGAAGCAACTGCACAACCTTGGTGTTGAACATCATTTTTACACCGAGGCTCTTTGCTTTCTTCTGAAGATCGAGCGCCAGCTGGGAACCGCCAGGCTGGGTCGGCCCCTGAACAAGATGGGACCGGGTAAGCATTGGGAAAATGAAATGCATGCCGGTCTTGAATTTGATGCCGCAGTAGTCAGCCATCCATTCAAGCGTCTGATCAGCATGATCGACAAAGTAGCGGGTGAGCGCAGGGTCGCCATGTCCCTTGGACACTTTGATCATGTCGTCATAGAACTTATCTGTCGTATCGCCGGAGATTCCCGCGGCCCGCTGCATCTTCGTATTCGTGCCGAGCATAAAGCCCGCGGCGTAAATCGTATTGCCAGAGGAATCCATCATCTTTTCGAGCAGCAGAGTCTTAAGACCGATCTGAGCCGCGCGAACCGCGCAGACAAGACCGCCGCAGCCGGCACCGACAATGATGAGATCGTAGGCAGCTGTTCCTTTGGAACCTTTTTTGGCCGCAGCTTCTGCGGTGCCGGAGGAAAGAACGGCGGCACCGGCTATTGTGGCGGCAGCGCCTTCAAGAAAATGGCGGCGAGACGGATTATTCATGACGAACCTCCTTCAATCAGATATGAGGATTGAACTACGACAATGCCAATATTGTCGAATTCTATTCCCGTTTCTGTGATTTTTAAATCAAGGAAATACCGTTCTGACCGTCAGGGTCAGATTACCGTCATGAAACTATTTGAAAAGACAGGAATTTGTGTGGGGCGTCAGCCCCACACGGAATCTAAGCTTTTAAGAAGCTTTCAAAGGTCGCGCATAAAACAAAACCCTCGAAAGAAAAACTTTCGAGGGTTTTGAAGGGGGGAGCC
>OGOL01000414.1_pt1 | contig 49238 bp, 42 predicted proteins | sample 1552641 | NCBI WGS metagenome assembly OGOL01 (sample SAMEA2580140, study PRJEB22360) | human gut metagenome | biome: human gut; feature: human-associated habitat; material: faeces | place: Denmark | collected 2008/2010 | reverse complement strand
GCCCGAGCAGAAAATGCCCCCTCCCGCCGGATATCAAGGCGGAGCTGCAGGATCAGGAGCGCTACCAGACGGTCTATTCCCGTGAGCTCGGCAGCGCCGCCGCACCGACGGCCGGTCTGCACTTTACGAAGGAGCTCCTGCAGCAGATCGCGGACATGGGCGTGAAGATCGGCTATGTCACGCTGCACGTCGGACTCGGTACGTTTCGCCCTGTCAAAGAGGATGAGATCGAGGATCACCCGATGCACTCGGAGTTTTGCATCATTCCGGAGGAAACGGCGCGCATCGTCAACGAGACGAAGGCCAATGGCGGCCGCGTCGTCTGCGTCGGTACGACGTCCTGCCGCACGGTCGAGAGCTTTGCCGAGCCCGACGGAACGCTGCGCGCACAGTCCGGCTGGACGGATATTTTCATCTACCCCGGTTATAAGTTCAAATGCTTGGATGCACTCGTCACGAATTTTCACCTCCCGGAGAGCACGCTCATCATGCTCGTCTCGGCGCTGGCCGGACGGGAGCATATCCTCAACGCATATAAAATTGCCGTCGAAAACCGCTATCGGTTTTTCTCGTTTGGAGATGCGATGTTTATCGCGGATTTCTGATAGACCACACCGAGACTACATCAAGACCGCCCCGCAGGCTTTGCAGGGCGGTCAGGCTTTTAAAATCACATATTTTGTGAACAAACATTGCGCGTTTCGTGAACGTTAGCACTCGGCGCTTGACTGTGCTAAAAAGCGTGCTATGATGAACATGATCGATGAGGGAGGGAACGTTAAGAGCTCTCCGGAGATCAGGCATTGTTGTACAAACGGTAACAGAGTTCGCCAACGCATGGAGTTTTTCCCCAGCGCCTACGAAAGGTATGAATGGAGGAATGACTTATGTTGCCGAGTGTTTTTGGTGAAAACCTGTTTGATGATTCGCTGTCCGATTTCTTCGGTTTCGGCCGCATGATGCCGCAAATCAGCAATGAGCTGTATGGTAAGCATGCCAAGAACCTGATGAAGACTGATGTCCGCGAACTGGACGGCTCGTATGAGCTGGACGTGGATCTGCCGGGCTTCAAGAAGGACGAAGTGACAGTCGACCTGCAGGACGGTTACCTGACGATCAGCGCTGCGAAGGCTCTTGACAAGGACGAGTCCGATCAGAAGGGCAAGTTCCTGCGTCAGGAGCGTTACTCCGGCTCGATGAGCCGCAGCTTTTATGTCGGTGACGACGTGGAATCCGCGGACATCTCTGCGAAGTACGAGGATGGTATCCTGAAGATCAGCGTCCCGAAGGCTGCGCAGAAGGAGCTTCCGAAGCACACTACCATCGCGATCGAGTAACACAGCAATGCACCAGCGCCCCGGCTAATCGCCGGGGCGCAGCGCATTTTAAAGAGAGTCCGGATGAGCAAATCTGCCGGAAGCGCTTGACTTGATGCGGCAATCTGATAGAATAAGTGCGCAACTACAACAGAAAGGCAAGCAAGCTATGTATCAACTGATTTGCAAGGACGGTCATGCGCGCCGGGGCGAATTCACGACGCCGCACGGTACGGTTCAGACGCCGGTGTTTATGAATGTCGGCACGCAGGCGGCCATCAAGGGCGCGCTCTCGGCGGAGGATCTGGAGCGCATCGGCTGTCAGGTCGAGCTGTCCAACACGTACCATCTGCACGTCCGTCCTGGGGACGAGATGATCCGCGACCTCGGCGGTCTGCATAAATTCATGACGTGGGATAAACCGATCCTGACCGATAGCGGCGGATTTCAGATCTTTTCTCTGGCGCAGCTTCGTAAGATCACGGAGGAGGGCGTCGCCTTCAACTGCCATGTTGACGGGCGGCATATCTTCATGGGGCCGGAGGAGAGTATGCGCATTCAGGCGAACCTCGGTTCGGATATCGCGATGGCGTTTGACGAGTGCATCAAGATCCCTTCTCCCTATGACTATGTGAAAAATTCCTGCGACCGGACTTACCGCTGGCTGAAGCGCTGCAAGGCGGCGCTCGATGACTATACCGGCCGCGACGATGCGGTCAATCCCGGCCAGGTGCTCTTCGGCATCAATCAGGGTACGGTCTTTCATGATCTGCGCATTGAGCATATGAAAAAGATCGCAGAACTGGATCTGGCCGGCTATGCGATCGGCGGCCTCGCGGTGGGGGAGACGACGCAGGAGATGTACGACACCATCGCCGCCGTCGAGCCCTATATGCCGACAGATAAACCGCGCTACCTGATGGGCGTCGGAACACCCGGCAACATCATCGAGGCGGTCGCGCGCGGCGTGGACTTCTTTGACTGCGTCATGCCGGCGCGCAACGGCCGCCATGGGCATCTGTTCACATGGTCCGGCGTGATCAACATCAAAAACGAGAAATATCAGCGCGATGAGCAGCCGATCGATCCGCAGTGCGACTGCCCGGTCTGCCGACGGTTCTCGCGCGCCTATCTGCGCCATCTGTTCAAGGCTGACGAGATGCTGGCCATGCGCTTCGCCGTGATGCATAATTTGTATTTTTATAACACGCTCATGGCACGTATCCGCGCAGCGATTGAGGCCGGGGAATATGAGGCGTTCCGAAAAACTTACACAACAATGCTCGATACGCGCATTTAACGCTTGCATTTGTATAGCAAAGCGGATATAATATTTTCATCATCACACGGAGGTAAAACCATGGGAAACGGCGGATATTCATCCATTATCATGATCATTCTGATGCTTGTCATCTTCTATCTGTTCCTGATCCTTCCGGAGAACAAGAAGAAGAAAAAGCTCAATGAAATGCGCTCCAGTCTGAAGGTCGGCGACGATATCGTCACGATCGGCGGTATGATGGGCAAGGTCGTCCACGTCACGGACGACAGCGTGACCTTTGAGACCAGCGAGGATCAGGTTCGCATTCAGGTTGCCAAGTGGGCCATTTCCACGAACGCCCGCGCCGAGGCGCAGGCTGCCAAGGAAGCTCAGGATCGCAAGGCTGCCAAGCAGAAAGCAAAAGAAGCGAAAAAGGAAGAACCGAAGCACGAGGAGCCGAAGGGCCCCGAGGTGTAAAGTAGCTTTCGGAATGATTCACCCCCTGCAGGAATATGCTGTGATGCATATGTTCTGCAGGGGGTGTTTTTTTGCATACGGAACAAAAATGGCTGCCGTTGCTCTCACGCGCGGCAGCTTGCGGCTTGGCAGGAGTCGTGCTCACATTGATGCTGAGCTGGCTGGCGGCGTTTGCGGTGAACCGCGAGCTGCTGCCTGAGGTCGATACACGGCTTATCGCGCTCATATGCTGCGCGCTTGCGTGCCTGATCGCCGGGGCGTTCTCTCCGCAGCCGGAGAAGGGGAGGGCACTTGGCGGCGCGATGACTTGGGCAGTGTGGATGATCGGTTATCTGATTCTGAAAGCATCTGTCGGCGCACCGGTTTTTTGCGCCGAGACTGCCGTCACGCTCGCGGTCGCACTTGCGGCGTCGATTATCGGTTCGTGCATTTTTCATAAAAAGTTACGAAATAGAACAAAGAAGAAAAAACGGAAACAGAGTAGAAAATACAGAAAGTAATCACCTTGAAAGTTTACATAACGTATGTATGATTACCTATATATAGCGTTTACATCCGTGTGATTACCGAAATATAGGCGTATGCGCTTGAAAAAACAGGCTGTTTCAAAGCCTGTAGTTACGTGGTTTACATAACGCTGTTAACATAATTTCTTGTCATAATAAACAAAAATGAACAAAGTTTGACGAAATGCTTGATAACAGTTTCGATTTGTATTATATTATGTCTACACCGCATTATGTAAATTGTCATGTTATGAATGCGCGTTCATAGACTGTCCGTGGTGATGGGCAATGAATGTGCGACAGAGACATAAGAAACTGCGTGTGCGCCGGAAAGCGGCCCTGCCGCGCTTCCCGCTGCCGCCGCTGCTTGCTGCAGGCATGGCGGCAGGCTACGTGATCGGCTGTTGCTGCGGTGCGAACGCCGAGTTGCCGGATTCTTCAGAGCCGGTTCTTTCGTTTTTGCAAAGCGGCACGGATGGCGCATTGTATGGCGGCTTGCTGCCGGAGTTATGCGTCTCGTGCGCTTATGGCTTTGCATTTTTGCTGCTGTCGACGTCGTATCTCGGCTTTTTGCTGATCCCCGTCGTTTTCGGTATCAAAGGTTTTCTGTCCGCCTGTACGGCGGCTGCTTTTTTGCGCTCCGGCTGCGCACACGCGTTTGCGCTGTCGTGTGTTGCGGTTGGTTTGCCAGGCGTGTTTCTCGTGCCGGCGCTGTTTTTGCTCGGCGTGCTCTGCGCGCAGATGTCTGTGCGTCTGCTGGAGCAGCGGCGTGGCCTGCCGTCTCCTGCTGCGATGGAGCGTTGTTCCCGGGAGCTGGCGTTGGTGTTCTGCCTGCTGCTTGCGGCTGCGGCCACGGCGAGCTATGCCGTGCCGTTTTTCACAAAGCTTATTCTGTGACCGATGGTCACTCTGGATGAAATCTGATTGGAAAGGGGGAAGTCGTCGTGCGTGATTCCGACGGAATGGAAATATTCGAATCCTACCTGCGTGATGTCAAGCGCTCATCGCAAAATACGATTTCCTCATACCTGCGGGATGTACGGCAGCTGAGTGAATACCTGCACGCCCATACGGATGCCGACCTCGGCTCTGCGGAAGAAGAGGAGCTGTGCGATTACATCGACTGGATGCGCAGCAACGGCAAGTCGGTCGCCACGGTTTCCCGGGCAATCGCGTCGCTGAAAAACTTCTACGGTTTCCTGCTCAATAATCATTATGTGCAGCACAATCCGACCGGAAAGCTCGTGCCGGACAAGGCCAAGCAGAAGCTGCCGCAGATCCTCACGAGCAAGGAAGTGGAGCTCCTGCTCGCGCAGCCGGAGTGCACGGACGCCAAAGGCTACCGTGACCGCGCAATGCTCGAGCTGCTTTACGCGACCGGTATCCGCGTGAGCGAGCTGATCTCCCTGAACATCACGGACGTCAATTTGTCCGCCGGTGTGATCCGCTGCCACGGACGCGATAAGACGCGCATGATCCCTATGTATCCGGCGGCTGTTCGCGCGCTCACAGAATACATTAATTTCATCCGTCCGCAGATGATCGCAGCTCCGGATGAACAGGCACTGTTCGTCAACGTCGGTGGTGAACGGATGTCACGTCAGGGCTTCTGGAAGCTCATCAAGAACTATCAGACGAAGGCCGGCATCGAAAAGGCAATCACACCGCATACGCTGCGCCATTCTTTCGCGGCACATCTGCTGGAAAACGGCGCGGATATCCACGCCATTCAGGAAATGCTCGGTCATGCGGACATCTCCTCGACGCAGATCTATTCTCACCTCGTCAGCAAACAGCTCAAGGATGTCTATAACAAGGCGCACCCGCGTGCATAATCCATTGTGTTTTCAGCGCTCCGAAGAAATTCGGAGCGCTATTTCTTTTCGAGCAGTTGCTTACGTGGCGAAATTATGCTATATTTATTTAATTGGAGTGATGCATATGCGGATCTTAGGCGTCGACCCGGGGATCGCAACGGTCGGCTTTGCGGTGTTGGACGCGGACAAGCGCAGTCAGCGGCTGCTGACCTGCGGTGTGATCACGACACCGGCCAAAACGCAGCTCTCGAGCAGACTTGATCAGATCTACCGTGACCTGAATGAACTCATTGCGCAGTTTCATCCGGAAGCGATGGCGGTGGAGGAATTGTTTTTCAACACCAATATCACGACCGGCATCGCCGTCGCCCATGGGCGCGGCATCATTCTGCTCTCGGGCTATCAGGCAGGGCTGCAGATCTATGAATATACGCCGCTGCAGGTCAAGCAGGCAGTCGTCGGTTACGGCCGCGCGGACAAAAAGCAGGTCATGGATATGGTGCGTCGCATCCTGTCCCTGCAGGCAGTCCCGAAGCCGGACGACGCGGCGGATGCCGTTGCCATCGCGCTGTGTCACGCACGCAGCGCTACATCATTGATCCATCAACAGGAGAGGTTTGACCCATGTTCTACCACATAAACGGAGTTGTTACCGATATAGAACCGAATCTGGCCGTACTTGAGTGCGGCGGCGTTGGCTATGCGCTCAACGTGAGCCTGAACACGCTCGCAAGCGTCAAGATCGGTGAACGCGCCAAGCTGTATATATATGAGTGTATCCGCGAGGATGCGCATGATCTCTATGGCTTTGGCTCCAAGAGCGAGAAGCACTGCTTTGAGCTGCTGCTCGGCATCTCCGGTGTCGGGCCGAAGGCGGCGCTGTCGATCCTCTCGTCCAACACGCCGGACGGTCTAGCGCTGGCTGTGCTCAACGGCGATGAAAAAGCGCTCACGAGCGCGCCCGGCATCGGTAAGCGCATTGCGCAGCGTATCCTGCTTGAGCTCAAGGACAAAATGGCCAAGGAGAGCGCGAGTGTTGATTTTTCCGACCTCACGCCGGCCGTGCCTGCATCCGATGCGGCTTCGGCCGCGCGCAGTGATGCGATCGCCGGTCTGACCGTGCTCGGCTACAGTATGCCGGAGATCAATGCAGCGCTGCGCCAGCTGCCGTCCATTGAGGGTATGAGTGCAGATCAGATCATTAAGGCTGCACTGCGTGCCATGATGCAGCAGTAAGCAGGGAGGAAGCATATGAGCATCAATTTTTCTGAAGACGCCCAGCAGGAAGTTGTCACATCTTCCCGCGTCCTGCCGGAGGACTCCGGCGAGGGCTCGCTGCGTCCGCGCCTGCTGCGCGACTATACCGGTCAGGAAAAGGCGAAGGAGAATCTCCAGGTCTGCATCGACGCTGCGCGTCTGCGCGGCGAGCCGCTCGACCACGTGCTGCTCTACGGCCCTCCGGGTCTGGGCAAGACGACGATGGCTGCCGTCATCGCAAACGAGATGGGCGTAAATATGCGCATCACCTCCGGCCCTGCGATTGAAAAAGCGGGTGACCTTGCAGCGCTGCTGACGAATTTGCAGGAAAACGACATTCTGTTCGTCGATGAGATCCATCGTCTCAACCGCGCGGTCGAGGAGATCCTTTACCCGGCCATGGAGGACTACGCCATTGATATCATCATCGGAAAAGGTCCGTCGGCCAACTCGATCCGGCTGGATCTTCCGCATTTCACGCTCATCGGCGCGACCACGCGCGCCGGTCAGCTGACAGCGCCGCTTCGTGACCGCTTTGGTGTCAACCTCCGGCTGGAGCTGTATAGCCCCGAAGAATTGCAAAAAATCGTTGAGCGCAGCGCCGGTATCCTGAATGTGGAGATCAACAGCGCCGGCGCGTATGAGATCGCCTCACGCTCGCGCGGCACGCCGCGTATCGCAAACCGCCTGCTCAAGCGTGTGCGCGACTATGCGCAGGTGCGCGCAGACGGCGTGATCACGAAAGAGGTGGCAAACGATGCGCTTCTGCGTCTGGAAGTGGACGCCATGGGCCTCGACGCGACCGACCGGCGGATGCTGCGCAGCATCATCGAGTTTTATCACGGCGGACCGGTCGGACTTGAGACGCTCGCTGCGACGATCGGTGAGGAAGCCGTCACGCTCGAGGACGTGTATGAGCCGTATCTGCTGCAGCAGGGCTTTTTGACGCGCACACCGCGCGGGCGCTGTGTCACGCGCCGTGCCTATGAGCATCTTGGACTGGAATATATCGGCCAGCAGGAAATAGAGCTCTGAAAAAACGCAGAATGTTGCCGCAAACGTGCATTTTGTACAAAAGTCTATTGACTTTTCAGGGATTTTAGTTATAATTTGTTTTGTGGTATTGGAGCTTGAAAGATGATGGATATTTCCCAACTGTCAGATGCAGAGCTGCTGTCCCGGGTGACTGCCGGAGATGCTGCCGCGGAAGAAGCGCTTGCCGAGCGCTACAGCCGTCTGGTGCGTATCTGTGCGCGTCCGCTTTTTCTTGCAGGCGGCGACAGCGAGGATCTTATTCAGGAGGGAATGCTCGGTCTGCTCTCGGCGATCCGGCAGTATGACCCGGCATCCAACGTCCCGTTCAAAGCATATGCGGAGGTTTGTATCAGCAACCGCATCTACAGTGCCATCAAGTCCGCTTCAAGGCAGAAGCATTCTCCGCTCAACAGCGGCATTTCCCTAGACAGCATCCTCTCAGAAGAATCACAGACCCAAGCATCCACCTATCCGGGAGCAAATTGTCGTGTTACTGAGGAGCAGGTTCTGGCCAGAGAGAGTGAACAAGAGCTTTTATCCGCTTTTACCCGGTATTTGTCCGCGTTTGAGGCGCGGGTGCTTCGGCTGTATTTGTCGGGCCTGTCATATGCAGAGATGGCAGCCGAGACGAACAAGCCCGAAAAATCCATCGACAATGCCGTACAGCGGATCCGCCGCAAACTGGCGCGGCTCCCCAATTTCAGCGACTTCAGCAAGAGCTGAGCGCAATATAGCCGATAGGCAAGTTTTTCAAAAGAGAGGATTTATCATGTTCGAAGACAAAACGTTGAAGTGCAAAGAGTGCGGCGCGGATTTCATTTTCACCGCAGGTGAGCAGGAGTTTTACGCGGAGAAGGGTTTCCAGAATGAGCCCCAGCGCTGCAAAGCCTGCCGCGACGCTCGTAAGAATGCTGCCCGCGGTCCCCGCGAGTTCTTCACGGCTACCTGCGCTGCCTGCGGCGGCGAGGCCAGAGTTCCGTTTGAGCCGAAGTCTGACCGTCCTGTCTACTGCAGCGAGTGCTTCGCGAAGATGAGAGAGCAGCACTAATCAGCAGATAAACTGGTTAAAATGATTGGGGCGCTTTGTGCGACCCAATCATTTTCTCACAAGCAATTTACCGGAGGTAAGAAAGTTATGTTTGAAATTTCCAGAGATACGATGATTTCGGAGATCTTGACCAATGCTCCGGAAGCGATGCCCGTGTTCCAGAACATCGGCATGCACTGCCTCGGCTGCGCCATGGCCAGCGGCGAGACACTTGAGCAGGCCTGCCTCGCGCACGACGTCGATCCCGACGCCTTCCTCGAGCAGCTGCGCACCTATCTGGAGAGCCTGTAAGATACAGACAAGGATCAAAAGCCGGCATCACGCCGGCTTTTGGTGTTTCTATGGAGAAGCTTTATGGACCACATTCGACTGTCACCGCGGCTGCAGATGGTCGCGGACTTTGTGACGCCGTGCGCCTGTGTTGCGGATATCGGCACGGATCACGGATATCTGCCGGTCTGGCTGCTGCAAAATGGCATCGCCGAGACAGCGATCGCGGCGGACATTCATGCAGGACCGCTCGCAAATGCGCGCCAGTCCGCTGACGCATATGACCTGACCGAGCGTTTTCGCTTCGCGCTGGCGGATGGCCTGCAGTTTCCGGATGCCCAAGATGCGGACGTCATCACCATCGCCGGCATGGGCGGGGAGACAATCTGCGCGATCATGGCGGCAGCACCGTGGCTGCCGGAGGGGCGCCGGCTCGTATTGCAGCCGCAGAGCAAGGTCGCGGAGTTTACCGACTGGCTATGGCGCAGCGGCTTCACGATCGAGGATGCCGCGCTTTGCCGTGACAGTGGCAAGCGCTATCTTGCGCTGCGTGTGCTTGGTCGGTCGAGCGAGCAGCCGTGCACGGTGGAGCAGCTTTTACTCCGGCGCGCAGATCCGCTGCTGCCAGAATACCTGACCGACGAGATCCGGCGGCAGACGCGCGCACGCGCCGGTATGGCACACGCAAAACAGACGCCGGAGGCGGCGCTTGCGGCGATCGATGCGCAGCTAAACGAACTGCAGACCTGCCTGAAGGAGGTACAGTCATGGCAACCGTAAACGACATTTATGCTTTTTTAAACGATCTCGCACCGGTGCGGTATCAGATGGACTTTGATAACGCCGGTTTTCTGGTCGGTGACGGCAGCGCCGCTGTCGAGCGCGTGCTGCTGGCGTTGGACATTACGGATGAAGTGATCGCGGAGGCGGATGAGCTGCACGCGCAGCTCATCGTTTCACACCACCCGCTCATCTTCACGCCGCTGCGCCATGCGACGGCGGACGATCTCACCGGCCGCAAAGTGCTTGCGCTCGCGCGCAACGGCATCGCAGCCGTCTGTATGCACACGAATCTGGATATTGCCGACGGCGGCGTCAACGACGCGCTCATGGTGGCGCTGGGCGCTGAGGTCACGGGCGGCCTCGAGCCATCCGGTACAGCCCCTGACGGCAGCACGCTGACCTGCGGCCGTGTCGGCCGGCTGCCGGAACCCATGGCGCTGTCGGATTTTCTGCCCTATGTCGCTGATCGGCTGCACGCCAATGGTCTGCGCTATGTCGACGGCGGATGCCCTGTGGGGATGCTTGCGGTCTGCGGTGGCTCCGGCGGCAGCATGCTGGACCTTGCGGCGCAAAAAGGCTGCGACACGTTCGTAACAGCGGACGTGAAGTACGACCGGTTTCTTGCGGCGAAAGAGCTCGGCGTCAATCTGATCGATGCCGACCATTTCTGCACCGAAAACGTGATCATCCCGGTCCTCTGTGAAAAGCTGCGGGCGCAGTTTCCGGCGCTTGCTTTTACCGTTAGCCGCGTACATGCGCAGACCGCGCAGACATATTGTCCGTAATCCATGCCGCCGGCACTGCTCCGGCGGCATATTCTCGTCCACGGGCTCATACAGTTTTGTAAGACTGATGAGGAGAGGACGACAGAATGGACACTTCTTCAATTTACGCAGACATTGCCGCCCGTACCGGCGGGAATATTTACATCGGCGTTGTCGGCCCGGTTCGCACCGGGAAGTCGACCTTTATCAAACGGTTCATGGAGACGCTTGTGCTGCCGAACATCACCGATGATTATGTGCGCGAGCGCGCACGCGATGAGCTGCCGCAGAGCGGCTCTGGGCGGACGATCATGACTGCGGAGCCGAAGTTTGTCCCGGAGGATGCCGTTGCCATCGAGCTGGATGCCTCCGTGCACGCCTCTGTGCGCCTGATCGACAGCGTCGGCTACATGATCCCCGGCGTCAACGGTCAGTATGAAGATGGGGAAGAGCGCCTCGTCACGACCCCGTGGTACGATCACGAAGTCCCCATGCGCGTTGCGGCGGAGGAGGGGACACGGAAGGTGATCCGTGACCACTCGACGATCGGCATCGTTGTCACGACCGATGGCAGCGTGACCGAGCTTGCGCGGGAGGATTATGCACCGGCGGAGGCGCGTGTTGTCGCAGAACTTCGTGATATCGGAAAACCGTTTCTTGTCCTGCTCAACACGGCAGACCCTGCGGGAGAACGCGCGCAATCGCTGGCTGCCGACCTGAGCGCGCAGTATGACGCCGCCTGTCTGCCGGTCAACTGTCAGACGCTGACAGAGCAGGACGTTCTGGAGATCCTGCGCACGATCCTGTATGAATTCCCTGTCGCGGAAGCCTGTTTTCGTATGCCGGAGTGGATGGATGTCCTGCCGCCGGACAATGCGGTCAAGCAGCAGCTTTATGCGCGGCTGCGTGAGCAGATGCCGTCGCTGCGTTGTCTGCGCCAGGCGCGCCGCACGGCGCAAGCGCTCTCGGAAGACCCGCTGCTGGAGTCGGCAGATGTGGAGCGCATCGGCGTGGACACCGGAGCGGTCTGCTACGTGCTCGCGTTTCCGCGCGCGCTCTACTATGATGTGATCAGTGAGCAGGCGGGCGTTGCGCTGCACAGCGACGGAGAGCTTATCTCCTTCCTCGCGGACATGGGGCGCATTCAGGCCGACTATCAGCATATCCGCAGTGCGCTCAACGACGTGCGCACTAAGGGCTACGGTGTCGTTGCGCCCGCACCCGGTGACCTGCAGCTCGCAGAGCCGGAGATCGTGCGCAAGGGCGGCCGATACGGCGTCCGGCTCAAAGCCAGCGCAAAGGCCATCCATATGTTCCAGACGAATATCGAGACGGAGATCTCGCCGGAGATTGGTGGGGAAAACGCCTCGAGTGAGATCCTCGGCTTCCTGCTGCAAGGGTTTGACGGCGATGTCGAGCAGCTTTGGCAGTCCAATATTTTCGGCAAGCCGATCTACACGATCGCACAGGAGGGCGTGGAGGAAAAGCTCAGCTGCCTGCCGACGAAAGCGGTCGGAAAGCTCCAGGAAACTTTGCAGCGTGTGGTCAATGAGGGCAGCGGTACACTGATCTGTATTATTTTGTGACAGGAGCTCTGTCTGGTGTCCGGGAACCGGCTTGCAGACGCTTTTTTTGACAATAGCAAATCGTTATAACAGGCATCTGGCAAAGCGCCGGATGCCTGTTTTGCCTGAAATTAACAGTTGCATCTTGAACTCAATCATGCTTTGTGATATACTCATTTTTACAATACAAATTGCGTGCATTCAGAACGAAGAAAGAGAAAATATACGTGAGCAGAGGAGAGTCGTCTGTGGATACGAGGAAATTGGACAAGTGGGCCGATCTGTTATTGGACACCGGAAAGCGTAATAACCTGATAAATTTCAAGGACACGAGAGTTACTACCGTTGAAGTTTTGCTTCCATCTTCTGATGCGTTATTTGCAAAGGTGGAAGGAGCAGCTTCATTTGAAGTATACGATCCCAAAATCATAGAGGACGATGATAATTTGGAGGAGTCTTCGGATGCTGTGCGGCAGTCGAGTGATGCATTGGAAGCGCTCAATTCTTCGCAAATAAGTTGCTCAGAAAATGTAACCGCTACGAACGAGCGCGATGCATTTTTGGTGCGATACGCCGGGAGAATAAAACGTCAGAATCAGATACTTCTTTATAATCCGACGACAAGTCCTATCACTGCCGTGAAGAACATTCACAAAAAAGCGCGGGAGTTTATCGAAGAAACCGGCGTCAACGTTGCATATATGGCGTTTGGGTTTATCCATTGGAAAGAAAGCGATTCTTCGAGCTTGGTTTTTCGCGCACCTATTTTGCTTGTTCCGATTCAGATGGAGCAGACCTCTGCACTGTCGCCTTACGTCATCAAGTCGACGGAAGATGATATCATTGTAAACCCGACCTTTTCTTATAAAATGGAAGCAGAATACGGAGTGAAATTTCCTGAGTATAATGATGAAGGGCTGGATGTCTATCTGGAAACAGTTCGATGTATGGTCTCGAAATTGCAGTGGACGGTTACATCGGAATGTAAAATCGGCATTTTCTCTTTTCTCAAAATCAATATGTACCGCGACCTGAAGGACAATGCGGCCGCAATTGTCCAGAACCGGAATGTGCGCTTGCTATTGGGTGAGCCGGTTGATACCGAAAAAACGCAGGGAGAAGATGCCGCAGCACGCATCGTGACCAATCCGCTGATTGAATTACACAGCGTGGTCGATGCGGATTCCAGTCAGATCGAGGCAATCGAGATGGCGAAATCGGGAAAAAGCTTTGTTTTACAGGGACCTCCCGGTACGGGGAAGAGCCAGACGATTACAAATATCATCGCAGAATGCCTTAGTGACGGGAAAAAGGTTCTGTTCGTCTCTGAAAAGCTTGCCGCTCTCAATGTGGTTTATGATAAATTGAAGCAGGCAGGGCTTTCTGAATTCTGCCTACAGCTGCACAGCCATAAAGCCAATAAAAAAGATGTTATAAAAGACATTTGCGACACGCTTCGTGCCGGAAAGAGCGTTGTTTCCTCTAAGGCAGACACAGAGGTTGCTATTAAGGCAAGAGCGCAGCGGCAGCTGGATTCGTATGCATTTGAGCTCCACAGGCAGCGTCCGGGCATCGAGAAAAGCCTGTACCAGATGTATGAGTCGTTTGCTGCACTTCGTGCCATGCCGGATGTGGAGTACATCGTGCCGCAGCTTACTGCCAAAGGCGTGACGTATTTGACGGAAACATCCTCTCTATTGGCTGAATATGTGGATTATATCCCATCTGTTGGATATGATTATCGAAAAAACCCGTGGTATGGATATATCCGTCAAGATACATCCTATCAGGCGAAAATCGAGATCAGGAATGATTTTTCTTCAGCTTGCAGCTTCATCCAGAGATTGATTCCCTTGCTGAGTGAAGTTTCTGAAAAGTTCGGAGTGCAATGTGTGAGTATAGAAGACGGACATGTCTGGGGCGACTTTTTTGGCTATGCGTCCACTTCAGAATTCGTCACACCCATGCTCTTAGAACGATCGAGTTTTGACGCGGTAAATGCGGTACTATACAAATTACAGGACTTGAGCTCCGATGTTCTTTCTTCACGCTCTGTTTTGAACGCTGTCTTTGAAGAAGATATTTATAAGCTGAATGGCGCGAAATATCACAAGGCACTGATAAAGCGATTCGAAGGGACATTTTCCCGTCTTTTCAACGATGAATATAAGAAGCTTATCTCGGATCTGCGTGCCTGCAAGATAGACGGCAAAAGGCTTTCATATCATGAGGCTGTCACTCTGACAGAGCGGCTTGCTTGTTATCAGCAAAAAAGCGCGGAGTATAAGAAAACTGCGTCTTCAATTGCCCCGCTTCTGGGAAAAGCGTATGTCGGTGTAGAAAGCGACTGGGAATACATAACAGCTCAAGCAGCTGCTTTGGAAGCGTTTTTCTCGCGCGGAATTTCTTTTGGTTCTTTGCGGCGTAGTGCTGATCTTACCTCCGAGAGGGAGACTTTTGCTGATTATCACCAAAAACTGTATGCCGCATTTGCAGAATACGATGCCGAACTTTTTGAACGGATCGAAAGATATTTTGATCAGACGATCTTGAATATTGCGCTCGCACCGTGCAGACTGGCTTTGGAGCGGCTTAGCGATTGCTTACGTGAGATAGATAAGCTGGACAACTGGTGTCACTTCCGAAGTCTGCTTTCTAAATTGGACGAAAAACAGGCGGTGCCGTACATAAATGCCGCTGTTAGCCGGAATATAGAGCCAAGACACATTGTCGGTGCATTTCAAAAGCAGTTTTATTACCAGTGGATCGATTCTGTTTTGTCCGCAAGCTCCGTTTTGTCGGCGTTTGATCGAATTTCTCAAGATAAAGTGATCCGAACGTTTGCCGAAAAAGACACTGAGCAATTTGAGATCAACAAAGCAAGAATCCGAGCAGAGCTGTCATCCATGCGTCCTTCGTTGGATATGGTCGCGTCGGGGAGCGCATTGAAACTCCTGCTACGTGAAGGCGAGAAAAAACGCAAACAGAAAAGCATTCGTGTGCTGCTTTCAGAAACCGGTGAGCTTGTTCAGAAAATCAAACCGTGTTTCTTGATGTCGCCGCTGAGCGTCAGCACTTTTCTGGCGCCGGCTTCCGTGCATTTTGATGTAGTTGTATTTGATGAGGCGTCTCAAATCTTTCCTCAGGATGCTGTTGGAGCAATTTATCGCGCAAAACAGCTAATCGTGGTCGGTGATTCTAAGCAAATGCCGCCAAGTAATTTCTTCAACGCCTCGATCGAGGTTGATGATAATGACGAGGAGACCGGAGATATCACGGATTTTGAATCTATTTTGGATCTATGCTCGACTTCTATGCAGCAGTTACGTTTGTGCTGGCACTACCGCAGCCGCTATGAACAGCTTATCACGTTCTCAAATCGGAATTTCTATGATGGTGATCTTGTAACATTCCCGTCTTCTAAGGCAGATGCCCAAGGTGTCGGTGTAGATTACTTCCATGTAGACGGTATTTTTGATCGCAAGACGCATACCAACCGAAAGGAAGCAGAGTTTGTTGTTGACCTGATATACCAAAATATCGATAAATACCCGAACAGAAGTCTTGGTGTGGTCGCATTCAGCGTTGCGCAGCAGAATTTGATCGACAAATTGCTTTCCAAGCGCAGACAAAACACACCGGAAAAGGAGTTTTTCTTTAAGAGCGAAGGAACTGAGCCCTTTTTTATCAAGAATCTTGAGACAGTACAAGGTGATGAAAGAGATACTATTATTTTTAGTATTGCCTATGGCGTGGATGCACAAGGACGCTTATTGCACAATTTTGGCCCATTGAACAAGACGGGCGGCGAGCGGCGGCTGAACGTTGCAGTTACTCGTGCAAAATGCAATGTCCAATTGGTCTCTTCTATGCACTACACGGATATTGATCTAAACCGCACTTCTGCGGAAGGCGCAAAGCTGCTCCGAGAATACCTTGACTATGCAGAGAACGGAGATATTGCGCTGGATCGAGTCCTTACGGTCAACCCGTTTGAGCAGTTCGACTCCGACTTCGAACTTGAGGTATGCGACTACCTCCGGTCAAATGGATTTTCCGTGGACACGCAAGTTGGGTGCTCTGGCTTTCGGATCGATCTTGGCTTGAAACTGCCGAACAGCTCTGATTATGTGCTTGCGATCGAATGTGACGGCGCTACCTATCACTCATCAAAAAATGCGCGTGATCGCGATCGCTTACGGCAAGAAATTCTGGAGCGCATGGGGTGGAAGTTCTATCGTATTTGGTCTACGGACTGGTTCAGAAACAAATCCATAGAGCAGATTCGTCTTTTGCAAGCAGCTGCGGATGCGGTAAAGAATCCTATAGGAAATGAAGTTGAGCAGGCGGAATGCCATCCGGCAGAGACGTTTGAGGAGCTATCCGTCGAAAACCGTTTTGAATTTCCTGCATATAAGGCTGCCGATATCCCGAAATTGAGCAAGCAGTATCTTCCACGAGACTTTCAGGGGATGATACGAGCCATTTTGGAGATAGAAGCGCCGCTTTCGGAGGAACTACTTCTAAAGCGTATCGTGAAGTATTTCAGCCGTGAAAAAGTTACAAACGTTGTGCAGGATCAATATAATCACCTGATGTATGGCTGCCATAATCGTGGCATTGTTCGCAAAAACGGCTTTCTGTATCTGGATGGCGGTGCAAAGATCCGGTTTAGAGGCCCCGGTGATATTGTGCGTGATATTAAGCAGATCTCACCGGAAGAATTAGCGACCGGTATGTTGGAGATCCTCAAGCAGAATGTCACAGCCGAAAAGAGCGGTTTGTATCGCGCCCTGGCGGCGCAGTGCGGTATCTCACGCGTCGGCAAGACCGTCAACGAGATAATGGAGTCGGCCTTGCGCACTTTATCTGGAGCAGTCGTGGTAGATGGCGAGCAGATTTCACTAAAGTAATCGCTTTTCAGCTGCAGCAGCCCGGGCAGACCTCGTCCGAATTGCTTTGCACTTAGGTAGAATCAAAGAAGAAGATTCGCGATGATTTTTTCTCAAACCGGCAAAAATGACGTAGATTCGCGCTGGTGTTTTGTGTAAGATTTGCGTTGTTTTCTTCACAATGTTGTGGTAAACTACGGACATGAATTTATGAAAACGAGGGATGTCTATGAAGCCACTGTCCAAAATTGCCGCCGGAGTGAGCCCGTCCGCGACGCTGGCTGTCAGCGCACTGGCGAAGAAGATGAAAGCAGAAGGGAAGGACGTTATCGGCTTTGGCGCCGGTGAGCCCGATTTTGCCACACCCGACCGCATCAGCTATGCGGGTGTGCGCGCAATCTGCGACGGAAAAACGAGATATACGCCCGCAGCCGGTATGATCGAGTTGCGTCAGGCGATTTGCGACCGCGTGAAGGCGGATTACGGTCTGGAGTATGAGCCGACGCAGGCGGTCGTCGCCAGCGGTGCAAAGCACATGGTCTATATCGCGCTGGCTGCGCTGGTTGACCCGGGCGATGAGGTGATCGTGCCGTCCCCGTACTGGGTCAGCTACTATGAAATGGTGCGTCTGTTCGGCGGCGTGCCCGTGGTTGTCAATGTCAGCGAGGAGCAGGGCTTCCAGCTCACGCCGGAGCAGCTCGAGCAGGCCATCACGGATAAGACCAAGGCCATCATCCTCAATAACCCCTCCAATCCGACCGGCGCTGTCTATCCGAAAGAGGCGCTTAAAGCCGTTGCCGATGTCTGCGTCAAGCATGACCTGTATATCATTTCGGATGAGATTTATGATAAGCTCGTCTATGACGGCGTGCAGTTTACCAGCGTCGCCGCGCTCAGTGACGAGATCAAGGCGCACACGATCCTCATCAACGGCGTCTCCAAGACCTATGCCATGACCGGCTGGCGCATCGGCTACGCGCTGTGTGCAGCGCCGATTGCAAAGGCTATGGCCAATTATCTCAGTCACTCGACCGGCGCACCGGGCACGATGTGTCAGTGCGCGGCTATTGAGGCGCTCACCGGCCCGCAGGATGAGGTGGAGCAGATGCGGCAGGTGTTCGAGCAGCGCCGCGATCTGATCGTCAGCCGCATCAATGCAATGCCCTACGTGAGCTGCCTGAAGCCGAGCGGCGCGTTCTATGTCATGGTGAATCTCGAGAAGACCATCGGAAAGCAGATCGACGGCCAGACCATCCACAACGGCGACGATTTTGCAAAGCTTCTGCTGGAGAAGTCTCTGGTCGCGGTCGTGCCCGGCAGCGGCTTTGGCGTGCCGAATTTTGTGCGCCTGAGCTATGCGATCTCGACGGAAAACATCGAGACTGGCATGGATCGTCTGGAGGCGTTCCTGAAGCAGCTTCAGTAAACCGATATTTGTGAGGCGCGTGGGTTGACCGCGCGCCTCTTTTTCTGTGCCTTGGTTGACGCGCCGGGCACAAAATGGTATCCTGAGAGCATGTCATAAGCGCCCGTCCTCGCTGCATATTCTGTCAGGAGGGGGGAGCGCCGTGACGAGATTGCTGTATCATCGGCTACTGGTCATACTGCTGGCCGCAATTGTGGTGTTTGGCGGCTGGTTTGCAGCTGACTGGCAGCTCCGACAGGCAGAAGCAGCCGCAAACTGGCACGAGCAAACACAGGTTCTGATCCTTGACGCCGGTCACGGCGGGGAAGACGGTGGGGCAGTGGCACCGGACGGGACGGTAGAGGCGGACATCAATCTGGAGATCGCGCTGCGTGCACGCGCCATCGCAGAGCTAACGGGCGTCAGGGTCGTCATGACGCGTGAGAGCGCGCAGATCGCATACCCGGATGACGCCGCCACGGTCGCGCAGCGAAAAAAAGCCGACCAGCACCGACGCGCCGAGTTGGTGCGTGAGATGGACAACGCAGTGCTTATCAGCATCCATCAGAACTGCTATCCGGACAGAAAGCCATCCGGCGCGCAGGTGCTGTACGCGGCGAGCACCGGAAGCGACACGCTCGGGATACAAATGCATGACAATCTGGTCACGTATCTTGACCCGCAAAACCGGCGCGTTGCGGCGCCGATCTCGGAGAAGATTTATCTCATGCACGCAGTGCAGTGCCCGGCCGTTTTGGTCGAGTGCGGCTTTCTGTCCAACGCTTCGGAATGTGCAAAGCTCAAGGACGCCGATTATCAGGCGAAGCTTGCGACCGTTATCATCGCGTCTTACTTACAATACCGGCAGTCTCTGCCGCAAACAGGAATGATCACATGAAAGCAAAATCAAGTGCGAAAACCGTCTTTTATTGCTCGGAATGCGGCAATGAGACGGCAAAATGGATGGGGCAGTGCCCGGCGTGCGGCGCGTGGAACACGCTTGTGGAAGCACCGAGAGAACCCAAGACTGCGCTCGGCACGCGCGCCAAGCGCATCGCGCAGCCCAAGTTGATCTCGGAACTGGATGCCGAGGAGGAACTGCGGTTTTCTACAGGCATCGGTGAATTTGACCGCGTGCTCGGCGGCGGTGCCGTGCGCGGGTCACTGGTTCTGGTCGGCGGCGCGCCCGGCATTGGCAAATCCACGCTGCTGCTGCAGCTCTGCGGCCGTATCAGTGAGCGCGAGACGATTCTCTATGTCTCCGGTGAGGAGAGTCAGCGCCAGCTGAAAATGCGCGCGCAGCGCCTCGGCGTCGATCATGGCAGCATTTATGTGCTGGCAGAGACCGACTTGAACACGGTTTTGACCACGATCGACGATCTGCAGCCGACGGTCCTGATCGTCGACTCCATTCAGACCATGTACGACGCAGAAACGGCATCAACGCCCGGCAGCATCAGTCAGGTGCGCGAGTGCACGATGCGCATCATGCGTTCGGCCAAGGACAGCGGCTACACGGCGTTTGTGGTCGGCCACATCAACAAGGAGGGCAGCATCGCGGGACCGAAGGTGCTCGAGCACATGGTCGACTGCGTTCTGTACTTTGAGGGCGACCAGAGTACTGCATATCGCATCCTGCGTGCGGCCAAAAACAGATTCGGGTCAACAAACGAGATTGGTGTCTTTGAAATGGAGGATTTTGGCCTCCGAGAGGTGACAAATCCATCTGAAATGTTACTATCCGGGCGGCCGAGCAATACACCGGGCACGTGCGTTGTCGGCGTCATGGAGGGCTCGCGCACGGTGCTTGCTGAGGTGCAGGCGCTGATCACGCCGTCTGGCTACAGCGGCGCGCGGCGCAACGCCAATGGCATCGACTACAACCGCGCGATGCTGCTGCTGGCTGTGCTGGAAAAGCGTGCGGGATTTTCGCTGTCGAGCTGCGATGCATACATCAACGTCGTCGGCGGCCTGCGTCTGGACGAGCCGGCAACGGATCTGGCGGTGATCCTTGCGATCGCGTCGAGCTATAAGGATCTGCCGGTTGGCAGTGATCTGGCCGCCGTCGGTGAAGTCGGTCTGTCCGGAGAGATCCGCTCGGTGAGTCATTTGAATCAGCGCCTGTCGGAGATCGCGCGGCTGGGATTCCGGCGCTGCATCATTCCGGCGCATGTGCGCGACGATGTGCAGAAGCAAAACGGTTTGGAGACGATCCCGGTCAAGAATATCCGCGAGGCGCTCAGGGCTGTATTCGGCGCGTGAAGCGGTGAAACGAATACAGCATAAGCGTGTGAGCACGCAAAGCGCATTCACGATCGCAAAACGGTCACTTGCGCAACCAAACTGTCAGAAAACCGCCGGAAGGCCTAAAACAGGCTTTTCGGCGGTTTTCCCCTCCTCTAAATTCGGCAAAATTTTTATTTTGCCGAATTATTTGTGAATTTCGTCAATAGACACTGCCCCGCACTTCTGGTATGCTCATATCAGAAATCGAGGTGGCAGATATGGACTATACGGATACGCCGCAGGTGCTGCGCGACTTTTTGACTTATCATGAAACGATCTGCGGTCATTCTAAGGCAACCGTCGATCAGTATTATCTCGATCTGCGGATGTTCCTGCGGTTTCTGAAGCTGGAACGTGGGCTCGTGCCGCGTACTGCGAAGCTGGACGAGATTCCGATCCATGATATTGATGTGGCATTTCTGCGCGCTGTGACACTTACCGAAGTTTATAATTTCCTAGCCTATCTGTCGCGTGACCGCATCAAGCAGTCCAACGCACACGAACCGGAATATGGTCTGAGCGCAAACTCCCGTGCACGCAAGATCGCTGCGATCCGCAGCTTCTTCAAATACCTGACGATGAAGGCAAAACTGCTGGAGGAAAACCCCGTGCAGGATCTCGACTCCCCCAAGATCCCCAAGACGCTCCCCCACTATCTCACACTGGACGAGAGCAAACGGCTTCTGTCCGTGGTGGACGGGAAAAATAAGGAGCGAGATTATTGTATCCTGTGTATTTTTCTCAACTGCGGGCTGCGTATTTCGGAACTTGTCGGTCTGAATCTGCAGGACGATCACGGTGACAGTCTGCGCATCCTCGGCAAAGGCAGCAAGGAACGCGTGGTCTATCTCAATGATGCCTGCCGCGAGGCGCTCGACCGCTATCTAGAAGTCCGCAAAGAGATCGCGCCGCCGCGCACGACGGCGATGTTCCTCTCCAACCGGCGCACGCGCATCAGCTGTGACTCCGTACAGGTCATGGTCAAGAAAAACCTGATGCGCGCGGGCCTAGACGCCAGTCAGTATTCCACGCATAAACTGCGGCACACAGCGGCAACACTCATGCTGCAAAATGGCGTTGACGTGCGCACGCTGCAAGAGGTGCTCGGGCATGAGCATCTGAATACAACACAGATCTATACCCACGTGGATAACGACCAGCTGCGCACGGCAGCTGCGGCAAATCCGCTTGGAGAATTCTCTCCAGACGAGAATTCGGCAGAAAAAATCTCCGATCCCTGAGCGCGGGATCGGAGATTTTGTGTTTTATTCTGACTTGATCTTCGGCAAATAGTCGCGAACACGGTGGTGCTGCTTGTCAAAACCGAATGCACGGATCGCCATCAGCAGTGTACCGAGCGCGGCCGCACCGTCCAAAACGGCTGCAAACCAAAGTGTGCAATAGCCGAGCTCCGCCATCACCAGAAGCAGTACCTTCACTGCAGCGCCAATCACCAGATGCTCGCGGCAAATGCCCTCGACCCACCCGGCGGTCTCAATGGCTTCCGGCAGCAGGTATGGGTCTTGGCTTGTGAGCAGAACATCAGCGTCAAACCGTTCCTCGCTTTCCTCCGGGATGACACAGACGTCGAGGTCAGCGCCCGAATGTTCCGGATGCGCCGTACAGCGACGGTCATAGTAAAGCAGCAGTTCCCCGTCATCCAGCTTTTCCACCTGCTGCGTAAGAAGCCGCTCTTTTTCTTCACTGCTGCATTTGCAGTGGAGATGATCCGCCTGAAGCTCCTTCGCGTTTTCGGATACGGAGTCATTGCTGGCATTGCTGAAGAGCGTGATGGTGTGCACGCCGAGCGCGCGCAGCTCCTTGAGTGCAGGCTTGACATCCGACTGCACGACTTCCTGCAGCAGGATCTTGCCGGCATACTGTTCTCCAACGGATACATAGACCACATATCCGTCCGAGATGTCTGCATCAGGGATGTCCACGCCCTTGAGAATCATCAGTTCTCGCGTACCGACGCAGACGCGCGTCGATTCAATATATACTTCCACACCGCTTTCGGGAATGTCCACAGCATTGGAGAGATACTCGCTGCGGATCGGACCGGTATAAGCAGCGCAGATGGCGCGCGCCGTGCGGCTGCTGGAGCAGGATTCGGCATTGGCAGCCAGCTGCAGCAGCGCATCCGGCGTCAGCTGATCCGACTTTACACTGACTACCTTCGGGAGCTGATTGTCCCCCTCCCCTTCGTCGACCGCGACAGCACGCACGGCATTGAGCGCGCGCATACTGCGGCAACTGCGAAACAGCACATTGCAGCGATACGCACCGTTGATGGCACTGTACCACACGAGCGGCACGGAAACAAGCAGCGCGCACGGCGTAGACAGGAACAGCGCGATCATTGCAGCGTGAATTGCCTGAGAAACAGTCGCTACCTTGAGCACACTCTCGAGCACGGCAACCAAAATCGCAATACAGAGCCCTGCCGGTGCGAGATAGTCGATCCATTTTGGCGCGGGAAACTCTGCCGTAGAGTGGATCTCTCCGCCGACTGCATCTTTCAATGTCTTCTGTGCGTGCTGCGTCACAACCGCGATCAGAATCGTCACGAGCCGGTATACAAGCAGAAAAACAGCAGCATCTACCGGTTGTCCGACTGCCAGTGTGCCGATCACGCACACGATGATGAGCACTGCCGGCCGAAACACCTGCCGCGCAAGGATACACGAGAGCGCTGCAGCAAGATAGTCATAGCCGCAGATGAGCACGGACAAAATCAAAAGCACATAGCGCAGCGCCATGCTGTGCAAAAGCGGACCGATCACGCACAGGACGAGCGCCGCAAAGAGCCGCGCGATCAACACAAGGCTCAGCCCCGTTTCCGGAAACAGGCGCAGCGTTTTCCAATCATAGTCCGGCCGATCCGCAGCAAAGCAGCTCGCGGACAGGCGCGTCAGAAGTTCCTGAAAATTCATGGGTATCCCCCTTGTTCAGACGGAGCGGTATGCGAAATCAGGCTTTCCCGTCGCAGCCGAGCACATCGATGATCTTATGCTTGACAAGCTGCTTGATATTCTCGCGTGCGGGGCCGAGGTACTTTCTGGGGTCGAATTCCGACGGATGCTCAGCCAGATACTTACGCACCGTTCCGGTCATGGCCAGACGCAGGTCAGAGTCAATGTTGATCTTGCATACGGACAAGCGCGCGGCCTGACGCAGCTGATCCTCCGGCACACCGATCGCACCGGGCATATTGCCGCCGAATTCATTGATCATCTGCACATATTCCTGCGGCACGGAAGACGAGCCGTGCAGCACGATCGGGAAGCCAGGCAGACGCTCGGACACTTCCTCCAGAATGTCAAAGCGCAGCTGCGGCTTCGTTCCGGGTTTGAACTTATAAGCGCCGTGGCTCGTGCCAATGGCGATGGCCAGCGAATCGCAGCCGGTGCGTTCAACGAACTCCTGCACATCCTCCGGGCGCGTGTAGGACGAGTCCTCAGCCTTGACCTTCACATCATCTTCAATACCGGCCAGCGTGCCAAGCTCCGCTTCGACAACGACGCCATGCGCGTGTGCATATTCCACGACCTGACGCGTCAGCGCGATATTCTCTTCAAACGGTTTGGACGAGGCGTCGATCATGACGGACGAAAATCCGTCATCCACGCAGGACTTGCACAGCTCAAACGAATCGCCATGATCCAGATGCAGACAGATCGGCAGGCCGGTCTCGATCACGGCAGCCTCCACGAGCTTGACCAGATACGTGCGGTTGGCGTACTTGCGTGCACCGGAGGACACCTGCAGGATCACCGGAGCGTTGCACTCCTTTGCGGCCTCAGTGATACCCTGAATGATCTCCATGTTGTTCACATTGAACGCACCGATGGCGTAACCGCCGGCATACGCTTTTGCAAACATTTCCTGAGAAGTAACAATCGACATTGACAAGTCAACTCTCTTTCATATAATATAAGAAACGGTGATAAAATGAATGCCCCCGATAAGGGGTTCAATTCATTTTACACATGTTTCGAGATAATATCAATAGCAGAATTCAATGTTCCCTTAAAATCTATCAATTTTGTGAATTTGTGGAGGTAAGCTATGTCCGGTATATTGAAGGGTGCGTGTATCTTTGGGCAGTCCGGAGGGCCGACTGCTGTCATCAACGCCAGCGCTTACGGCGTGCTCAAGACCGCATTGGAATCGGATGCCATCACCAATGTTTACGGCGCGGCGCACGGTATTCGCGGAGTTCTGGATGACCGTCTGTATGACATCCGTCAGGAGGATCCGGATGAGCTCCGTCTGCTGCTGCATACACCGTCGTCGGAATTGGGCTCCTGCCGTTACAAGATGGCTGACCCGGAAGCGGACGATACGGATTATCGGCGCATTCTGGAGATCTTTCAGAAATATGACGTACGCTACTTCTTCTATAACGGCGGCAATGACTCCATGGACACCTGCAATAAGATCAGCCGCTATATGCAGGCGCACGATTGGGAGTGCCGCGTGATGGGCGTACCCAAGACGATCGACAACGATCTCTTCGGCACTGACCACTGCCCCGGCTATGCCAGCGCCGCTAAATACATAGCAACATCGTGCATGGAGGTCTCCAAGGACTGCCGCGTGTATGATAACGGTACGATCACGGTCATCGAGATCATGGGGCGTCATGCCGGCTGGCTGGCTGGCAGCGCTGCGCTGGCGACATACTGCGGTTCCGGCCCCGATCTGGTCTACCTGCCGGAGGTGGACTTTGATATGGAGCGGTTCTTTGCCGATGTGCATCGTGTTTATGAGCAGAAGAACAGCGTGCTGATTGCTGTATCCGAGGGCATCCACTATGCCGACGGCTCGTTCGTGTCCGAGGCGAAGGCCTCCACGACGGACGGCTTCGGCCACGCGCAGCTCGGTGGTCTGGCTGCGCGTCTGGCACAGGCACTCAAAGAGCGTGAGCACGCAAAGGTCCGCGGCATCGAACTCTCGCTGCTGCAGCGCGCCGGTGCGCATCTGGCGTCTCAGACCGATATTGACGAGGCATTTGCTGCCGGTAAAACGGCGGTTGAGGCTGCCATCGCCGGTGAAACTGGCAAGATGGTCGCCCTTATGCGTGAAATGGTCGACGGAAAATATACCTGCCGCATGGAGCTTATTCCGCTGGCCGACGTCGCAAACTACGAGAAGAAAGTGCCGGTCGAATGGATCGTCCCGGAGGGCAACAATGTCACGCAGGATTTTATTGACTATGCCCTGCCGCTCATTCAGGGTGTGCCTGAGATCCCCGTGGAAAACGGTCTCCCCCGCTATGCACGGCTGAAAAAAATGCTTGCAAAATAAAGATCAGCAGAGCCGGTGATCATCGCCGGCTCTGTTCGTGTGTAAATCTGCTGTTCAAACAGTCCAAAGTATGCTATACTAATTTATTATCTATATTTCGAACATAACGAAGGAGTTTCCCAAATGATCACTGTTGATGACCTCTCGCTGCAGTACAGCGGCGCACCGCTGTTTTCCAAGGTAAACCTGCAGTTCACCCCCGGCAATTGCTACGGCATCATCGGCGCAAACGGCGCCGGAAAATCCACGTTCCTGAAGATCCTCTCCGGTCAGCTCGAGCCAAGCTCCGGCGGCGTGCATATCGATCCCAAGGCAAGAATGTCCGTGCTCAAGCAGGACCAGACGATGTATGACGCCTATACCGTCATGGACACGGTCATCATGGGCAATCAGCGCCTGTATGACTGCGGCAAGGAGAAGGACGCCATCTACGCAAAGGACGAGATGACGGACGAGGACGGCATCCGCGCCTCCGAGCTTGAGGAGGAGTTTGCGGATCTCGGCGGCTGGGAGGCGGAATCTGACGCCTCGCGCATCCTGCAGGGGCTGGGCGTCTCTCCGGAGTTTCATGAGACGATGATGTCCGACATGGATCCGCGCCTGAAGGTGAAAGTCCTGCTTGCGCAGGCGCTCTTCGGCCACCCGGACATCATTCTGCTCGACGAGCCGACGAACAACCTCGACCTTGCGAGTGTCGTCTGGCTGGAGGATTTTCTGATGGACTACGACGGCACGGTGCTCGTCGTGTCGCATGACCGTTACTTCCTCAATAACGTCTGCACGCACATCGTCGATATCGACTACGGCAAGATCAAAATGTATGTCGGCAACTATGACTTCTGGTACGAGTCGAGCCAGCTGATGCAGAAGCTCGTCAAGGATCAGAACAAGCGCGCCGAACAGAAGATCCAGGAGCTGCAGGCGTTCATCGCACGGTTCTCCGCCAACAAGTCAAAGTCCCGTCAGGCAACGTCCCGCCGCAAGCTGCTCGAGAAGATCGCCGTTGAGGATATGCCCGCCTCCAGCCGCCGCTATCCGTGGGTCGGCTTCAAGGCGGAGCGTGAGCCGGGCAAGGATCGCCTGTTTGTGACGGATATCAGCAAGACCGTCGACGGCGAAAAACTGCTCAACCACGTGAGCTTCATCGTCGGCAAGGAGGACAAGATCGCCATCCTCGGCAAGAATGAGCTTGCCGTAACGATGCTCTTCAAGATCCTCATGGGCGACGAAGAACCGGATGAGGGAACGGTCAAGTGGGGCGTTTCGACCACGCAGGCCTACTTCCCCAAAGATCACAACAGCTATTTTGAAAACTGCGACTACGACCTCATCGACTGGATGCGCCAGTTCTCCGCAGATAAGCGCGAGAGCTACCTGCGCACGTTCCTCGGCCGTATGCTCTTCTCCGGTGACGATGTGTACAAGCAGGTCAAGGTCCTCTCCGGCGGCGAGAAGGTGCGCTGCATGATCTCGAAGATGATGCTCTCGGGCGCGAACTTCCTCGTCTTTGACCAGCCGACAAACCATCTTGACCTCGAGAGCATCGCGGCACTCAATAACGGTATGGATGCCTTCCCGTATAACATTATCTTCACCAGCCATGACCACCAGCTCACGCAGACGGTCGCCAACCGCATCATTGAGATCACACCTGATGGCATCATCGACCGCCGCTGCACGTATGACGAATATATGCACATCTCTGGTCAGGAAACGGAATAAACAATGGAGCAGCTTGCAAAAAACCAACTGTATACCGCCGAGATCACAGGGTACACGTCCGAGGGCGCCGGTGTGTGTCATATCGCCGGACGCGCGGTGTTTGTCAAGGGCGCGCTTGTCGGTGAGACATGGCAGGTCCGCATCCTGAAGGTGACGGCAAATGCCGTCTACGGTAAAGCGGAGCAGTGCCTGTCCTCTGCCGCTGTGCGCACAGAGCCGCCCTGCCCTGTCTACCGCACCTGCGGCGGCTGCAGCCTGCAGCACATGGATTACGGCGAACAGCTGCGCATGAAGCGAGCGCGTGTCAACGATGCGCTCACACGCATCGGCGGCGTTTCGACGCCGGTGCAGGATATCATCGGCATGGAATACCCGCTCTGCTACCGGAACAAAGCAATTTATGCCGTCGGTATGAAAGACGGCCGCGTGGTCAAGGGCTTTTACCGCGCATCCAGCCATGATGTCACGCCGGTCAAACAGTGTCTGCTCCAACTCCCGCTCGCGGACAAGGCGGCGCAGGCAGTCTGTGACTGGATGAATCTGCGCGGCATCGTCCCCTATGATGAACAGACCGGCCGCGGTACGGTGCGTCACCTGTTCACGCGCTGCGCCATGCACACGCCCGACGCCGTGCTGTGCATCGTCTCTGCACGCGGCTTCGGCGCGAAGACGGAGGAACTTATTACATACCTGCGCGCGCATTGCCCGGAGCTGACCGGTATCGTGCTCAATGTGAATAAGCAAAAGGGCAACGTTGTGCTCGCGGGAGATTTTTACACGCTCTGGGGCGAAGCCGAACTGACCGACCGGCTCTGCGGGCTGACGTTCACGCTCTCGCCGCAGGCGTTTTATCAGGTTAACCCCGTGCAGGCCGAGCGGCTGTATGAGCGCGCGGTGGAGTATGCCGTCAACGCGCCGACGGATCAGGTGCTGGATCTGTACTGCGGCGCCGGGACGATCAGCCTGTGTCTGGCGCGAAAGGCCGCGCACGTCATCGGTGCGGAGATCGTGCCGGAGGCAATCGAGAATGCACGCCGAAATGCCGAACGAAACGGCATGGAAAATGTAGAGTTTCTCTGCGCGGATGCCGGCGCCGCAGCGGCGGAGCTGGCCCGGCGCGGCGTCCGGCCGGACTGCATCGTGGTCGATCCCCCGCGCAAGGGCATGTCCCCGGATGCCATTGACGCAATGGTGTCCATGCAGCCGCCGCGCATCGTCTATGTCTCCTGTGACCCGGGCACGCTCGCACGCGACGTGAAGCTGCTCACACAGCGCGGCTACACGCTCACGCAGGCGTTGGCCGTGGATATGTTCCCGCAGACGCCGCATGTTGAGACTGTGGCTCTGCTGAATAGACTATCTGAATAAGGCGGTGAAAAAATGTCTTTACCGAAGTATAGTGAACTCTATCTGCCCTTTTTGACAACGATTCAAGATGGCGCTGTCTACTCTGCGAAAGAAGTCAGGGATCGTCTGGCGTCCAGCCTTCGCCTGTCGGACGATGATTTATCGCAATTGATTTCCAGCAATCATCAGACCGTTTGGGCTTCAAGATTCGGCTGGGCAAATACATACTTGAAGAAAGCCGGACTCGTGATCGCGCCGGAAATTGGCCATTGTCAGATAACCGATGAAGGTCAACGCCTCCTGAGAAGTGGTGTTGACATTACAAATAACTATCTTATGGAGCATTATCCTGACTTTGCAGCATTTCGGAAAGGGAAAAAGGTTGACATCGATCCTGCTGTACCGCCGGGAGATGATCTCTCGGACACCCCAACGGAAACTTTTGAGCGCGTCTATTCGATCATCAATGATCAGCTGGCCGATGAACTGCTCACTGCAATTTCGAAGCAATCGCCATCTTTCTTTGAAGCTCTTGTTGTGGATTTAATGAAAGCTATGGGATATGGCGACGGCTTCGTTACAAAGGCAACCGGTGACGGCGGGGTTGACGGCATTATTTACGAGGATAAGCTCGGATTCAACTTGATCTACATTCAGGCGAAGCGCTGGGACAAAGATACGGCGATCGGAAAGCCGGAAATCCAGAAATTTGCCGGTGCTATGATGGGTCCTCCAAAAGTGGAGAAAGGGCTGTTCATAACGACCGCAAAATTTTCGCAAGGTGCAATGGATTTTGCAAAAGCGCAGCATATCATTCTTGTCGATGGCGAAAAATTGACGGAACTCATGATTGAATACAATTTGGGCGTATCCGTGCAAAAAACATATCAAATCAAGCGGATCGACAGCGATTATTTTTCGAATGACTCGCAGTGATCTGCATAGCGCACGATCAAAAACAAGCTGTTTTTGCAAAACTCCTCTTGCAATCCACCAGTTGTTGTGATATAGTAACTCCGTTATATTAGATGATTTCCCCTATCATGAAAGGATGAATACCATGACTACTTTGGAACTGATTCTGACGATTATCCAGCTGCTGTCCGGTCTGGCCGTGACCGTGATCGTGCTGATGCAGTCCGGCAAGAGCGCCGGTCTGTCCGGCGCCATTGCTGGCGGTGCGGAAACGTTCCTTTCCAAGGGCAAAGCAAAGACGCTCGACGCCAAGCTCGCCAAGGCGACCAAGTGGTTCGGCCTCGTCTTTGTTGTCCTGACGCTGGTGCTGACCGTCCTGATGCACAAGGGCGCGTGATCACGGCAAAACAGCAAAAAGAGCATCCTCCGAGTTATTCGGAGGATGCTCTTTTCAGCTAAGGCTTCAAACGCAGTCAATCCGGATATTCCGCACGGCTGCCGCCGATGAGCTTCGGTCTGGTGCGTGCTGCGTTGACCGCCGCCTCGCCGATCGTCTTGACCGACAGGCGCAGCGGGACAGCCACGTGCTTGAGGTGCATGCCGATCATGGTGTTGCCGATGTCGAGACCGGCGTCAGCCTTTACAAACTCGACCGCGACCGGGTCATCCATCGCCTCGTAGACCGCCGTTGCGAACGAGCCGCCTGCTTTCGGGCGCGGGCGGACGCAGACGATCTCATAACCGAATTTGTCGGCCGCTGCGCGCTCCATGATCAGGGCACGGTTGAGATGCTCGCAGCACTGTGCCTCCAGATAGAGACCGCGCTCATTCAGGATCGGCAGGATCTCGTCAACCACGGCCTTTGCCGCCTCCGGCGTAGAGCCCTTACCGATCTTCTGCCCCATAATCTCGCTTGAGGAGCAGCCAATCACGACCTGCTGACCCGGCTTGAGTGCAGCTGCATCCAGCAGTTCGAGCAAAGCCGCGCGGGCTGCGCTGCGTACTTCTTCATACATAAATGGTCATCTCCAGACAGTTATTAAAATTTCTTATTTTCATTGTAGCACGCAGCGGCGGATTTGACAATCCTCTGCGAGGCGTGTATCATAAACGTTAACCAAAACGTAACAGGAGGACTCTGTTTTGAAACGTATATTTGCTTGTCTTCTTGCCGCAACGCTGCTCATCTGCGCCGGCTGCGGCACAAAATCCGAAAAACCGTCTGTCAGCGGTGCTCCCTCAAAAACGGAGACATATTACGCTCCGCTCACCGGCGAACAGCTGAGCGCGAAGCCGGAAAACACCCGCCCGTTTGCCGTCATGATCAATAACATTGTCTACGCGCAGCCGCAGGTCGGCATCAGCAACGCAGATATCATCTATGAGATCCCGGCTGAGGGCGGCATCACCCGCATGATGGCGATTTTCAGCCACCTGTACGACATCGAGTCCGTCGGCAGCATCCGCAGCCTGCGCCCGTACTATCTGAGCGTTGCCCTGTCGTATGACGCTATTGTCATCCATGCCGGCGGCAGCGAGCAGGCCTACAGCGATGTGAAAACCTATAATGCCGATCACCTCGACGGCGTGCGAGACGGCAATACCAGCTCCATGTTCTACCGCGATAAGAGCCGCGGTCAGCATGGCTCGGAGCATACGCTGTTTTTCCACGGCGCGAACGTGCAGCCGCTCGTTGAGAAGTATCAGTTCCGCACCGAACACAACAGCAGCTACGAGACCGGTCTGAGCTTCGCGGACAACGCGGCGCAGCAGTGCACTGCCGATGCCGCCACCGCACAGGTGACATTCAATGCCTCCAAGAGCACATCCTTTACATACCATGCCGACACCGGCAAGTACACGGCCGTGCAGTATAAGGGCGACTACAAGGACGGCGCGACCGGAGAGCCCGTCCCCTTCTCCAACCTGCTCATCCTCTCTGCCGATATGAAAACGGTCGACAGCTATGGCCGCCTCGCGGTCGATCTGATCGGCAGCGGCACCGGCTACTTTGTGACCGGCGGCAAATATGTGCCGATCAAGTGGGCGCGCAGCGACATCAACAGCTGCTTTACCTATACGCTTGAGGACGGTACGGCGCTGAACCTTTCGCGCGGCACGACCTATGTCGGCGTGATCCCGACCAACGGCGGCAGCGTGAACTTCAGCTGAGGACAAAATCAAACAATTTTGCAGCACTATGTGCGTGGGAAACCGCGCACATAGTGCTTTTTCTTTCGCAGCGTGGTTGCCTGTTTCCTAAAATATTTGCTATAATTGCTGTGCAGCCGGATATGACTGCAAGTGCACAGAAAGGAAGATCGCTATGACCTACAATTTTGATGAAATCATTGACCGTCGCCATACCAACGCGCTCAATACAGACGGTTTTCGCGGTTATATTTTTCATGCCGGTCCGGAAAAGGTGTTTGCTTTTAAGGACGAAGAATTTGTCCGCATGTGGGTTGCCGACATGGAATTCGGCGTGGCACCCGAGATTCTTGATGCGCTGCGCGCACGGATCGACCGCCGCATTTTCGGGTACACCGGCCTGTACGACGACGAATACTACCACACTTTCTCAAATTGGTGCAAGGATCACTATGACTGGCACTTTCCCAAAGAGCAGCTCTGCATCTCACCAGGCATTATTCCTGCACTATATCAGATGACGGAAATGCTTTGCACAGCAGGCGAAAAGGTGCTGCTCAACACGCCGGCCTACGGCTATTTTCTCCACGCGGCGGAGTATGCAGGTGTAGATGTGCTGACTTCCCCGCTGCACAAGAAGGCTGACGGCACATTCGAGGTGGATTATGAGGACTTCGAGCGCAAGTGCGCCGATCCCGCGTGCAAGCTGGTGTTCTGGTGCAACCCGCACAACCCCACCGGCCGTATGTGGACAGAGGAAGAACTGCGCAGAGTCGCTGCGATCATCGAAAAGTACAACCTCTGGGTGGTGTCCGACGAGATCCACTGCGACCTGATCCGCTGCGGCCGCCGCCACATCCCGATGGCCAAGGTCATGGATCGCTATCCCAAGCTCATCACCTGCATGGCGCCTACCAAGACCTTCAACATGGCGGGGCTGGCATTTTCCAACATCATCATCCGCGATCCCGCGCTGCGTGCGCGCTATCAGGAGCGTGACAAGCTGTTTGGTATGGTCAATCCCATGTCGCTGACAGCGGCGCAGGCGGCCTATGCGCACGGTGGTGCGTGGCATGAGGCACTCAAGCAATACCTGGACGAAAACTTCGCGTTTGTCAAGGCGTTTCTGGCTCGGGAGCTTCCGGAAGCAGGCATGTACATTCCGGAGGCGACCTATCTGGCGTGGGTAGATCTGTCCCGCTGTCTGCCGGATGTGGAGGACCTGCCGGACTTCTTCGCCAACAAAGCGGGCGTGCTGCTCGAGGGCGGAGATTCCCTCTTCGTCGGCAACGCCAAAGGCTATGTGCGCCTGAATCTTGCCATGCCGCGCGCGATCATTCAGACCGGGCTGGGGCGGATGCGCGATGCGATCCGCAAAGAGCAGGCAGAACATTAAGATTAAATGTAATAGCAAAAGTCCGATATGGCGGCGGCCATATCGGACTTCTTCATGTTTTATTCCCACGTCTTCCATACATCCGGGCAGTAGCCAATCGTGGCCTGTCTGCCGTTTCGGACGATGGGCGTGCGCAGCAGGGATGGGTCATCGAGCAGCCGCTCGATCTTGTCCTGCTCATAGGCCAGATGCTGCACAAGCGCGTAGTCCGCCGCCTTGGGATTGAGCAGTGCCTCGAGCCCCACGGCGTTTTTCACGCTCGTCAGCTCACCGCGGCTCATGCCGTAGCGCAGCAGGTCGATAGCCTGATACGGGATTCGACGCTCCTTAAAGTAGCGCTCGGCCTTTTTTGTGTCAAAGCATTTTGACTTTCCCCAGATCTGGATCTTCATGCCGTGCCTCCGCTCAGACTTCGATGATCACGGGCAGTACCATGGGGCTGCGGCGCGTGGTCTTATACAGGTAGCCGCTGATGTTTGACTTCACGCGGCCCTTGATAGCCGCCCAGTCGCGCTGCTTCTGGCGCTCACAGCTGGCAAGGCTCTCGTTGACAACGCGCTTGAGCTCGCCCATGAGCGCCTCCGCCTCTTTGACGTATACAAAGCCGCGGGTGATGATCTCGGGATCGGCGACCGGCTTGCCGTTTTCGGACGAGAGTGTGATGATCGCCATAACGATGCCGTCCTCGGCCAGATGGCGGCGGTCGCGCAGAACGGCGCTGCCGACATCACCGACGCCGGTGCCATCGATATAGACATCACCCGCAGGGACGCTGCTCGTTGCGCGCATACTGCGTTTGGTGATCTCAATGACTTCCCCGTTTTTGGCCACGAGCACATTTTTCGGCTCAACACCCATGAGCTTGCCGATCTCGGCGTGCTTGCAGAGCATACGGTATTCGCCGTGCACCGGAATGAAGTAATGCGGTTTTGTCAGCGCAAGCATCATCTTCAGTTCTTCCTGACAGGCGTGGCCGGAAACGTGCAGCGGCGTGTTGCGGTCATAAATGACCTCTGCCCCCTTCTGGAACAGCTCGTCTATGACGCGGCTGATCGTGATCTCATTGCCTGGGATGGCTGAGGCAGAGATAATAACGCGGTCGCCCGCGTCGATCGTGACCTGCTTGTGCTCGGAAAATGCCATGCGGTGCAGTGCGGACATCGGCTCGCCCTGGCTGCCGGTACAGACGATAACCGTCTTACTGCGCGGCAGGCTGCCGATCTGTGACATGTCCATCATGACGCCGTCGGGAATGTCCACATAGCCCAGCTCCGTTGCAACGCGCATGATGTTTTCCATGCTGCGGCCGGTGATGCCGACCTTGCGCTTATACTTTGCCGCAACGTTGATGATTTGCTGCAGGCGGTGGACGTTGGATGCAAAGGTCGTGACAATGATGCGCTTACTGCAGTCTTTGAACAGCTCGTCGAAGCAGTCAATCACACGCGCCTCCGAGGCGCAGTAGCCGGGGCGCTCCACGTTCGTGGAGTCCGACAGCAGCGCGAGCACGCCCTCGTTGCCGAGCTGGCCAAGACGCGGCAGGTCGATCATGCCGCCCTGAATGGGCGTGAGGTCGATCTTAAAGTCACCCGTGTGGATGACAGTGCCGATCGGCGTTTTGATCGCCAGCGCAACGGAATCGGCGATGCTGTGGTTCGTGTGGATGAACTCGATCTCAAAGCAGCCGAGTTTGAACTTATCGCCAGGCTTTTTCGTGAAGATCTGCGTATGGTACAGCAGGTCATGCTCTTCCAGCCTGAGCTCAATGATCGCAGCCGTCAGCGGAGTCGCATAGATCGGCATATCCAGCTGCTTGAGCACGTAAGGGATCGCACCGATATGGTCTTCATGCCCATGCGTGATGACCATGCCGCGGATACGGTTTTTATTCGCCTTCAGGTAGCTGATATCAGGTATGACCAGATCCACACCATAGAGATCCTGATCCGGAAAGCCCATGCCGCAGTCGACAAGGAACATATCCTTGCCGTACTCATAGATGGTGAGGTTCTTACCGATCTCACCAAGCCCGCCTAGCGGGATGATTTTCAATTTGGATGCCATGTGAAACTCCTTTTCGTTCGCTTTTGGGCAGACTACTCCCCCAAAAGCAGGTTGATACTTCGAAAAATATGTACGAAATGCGTCGTCGCGGCGGCGGATAACCAGAGTATATCCGGAAACCCGAGCCGTCAAACCTGTTACATTTCCATTCGGCCGGCCAGCGCCCGCAGGAGCGTGGCATCGTCCGCATATTCCAGATTAGAGCCGACCGGAATACCATAAGCCAGACGTGTGATTTTCACATCAAACGGCTTGAGCAGACGCGCGATGTACATCGCGGTCGCCTCGCCTTCCGTGTCGGGGTTGGTGGCCATGATGACCTCCGTGATCCCGCCATCCGCTACACGCTTGATGAGCTCCTGGATTCGGATATCATCCGGGCCGATATGATTCATCGGCGACAAAACGCCGTGGAGAACATGATATACACCGTTATATTCGCGGCTGCGCTCGAACGAGAGCACATCGCGCGGCTGTGCCACGACGCAGATCGTACTCTGGTCGCGCTTTGGGGACGCACAGATGCTGCACGTCTCCTGATCCGTGAGGTTCTGACAGATGGTGCAGCAGTGGATGTTCTTTTTCGCATCCACAATGGCGTCTGCAAACTTCAGCGCCTCCTCCTCCGGGAGGGACAGAATGTGAAATGCCAGCCGCTGCGCGCTTTTGCGCCCGACCCCGGGCAGTGCAGCGAACCGGTCAATGAGATTTTCAAGTGCATTCGGGAAAAATGACATGACAATACCGTCCTGAATCAAGCGTTGCGAATGGCGGCGATGGCGGCCGCGCGGTCACTCTGGCGAAACACGGCGCTGCCGGCCACGAGAACATTTGCGCCTGCCTGCTTGACAAGCGGAGCCGTCTCCGGGTCGATGCCGCCGTCCACTTCCAGCTCGCAGTCGGGATTGACCTGCAGGATGCGCTCGTGCAGCGCTGCAATTTTCGGCAGCTGATCGGCCATAAAGCGCTGCCCGCCGAAGCCGGGCTCGACCGTCATGACCAAAGCCAGATCCAGCAGCGGCAGATACGGAATGAGCACGCTTTCCGGCGTTTTCGGCTTGATGGCGAGACCGACCTTCTTGCCATGTGCTTTCACGTCCTCGATCGCGGCAAACACATCCTGCGGTTCGTCCGCCTCGACGTGAAACACGACCAGGTCCGCACCGGCATCGCAAAACGCGCCGACATAGCGGTGCGGCCGGTCGATCATGAGATGCACATCCAGAAACATCTGCGTATGCTTGCGAACGGATTTCACGACTGGAATACCGATTGAGATATTGGGCACGAAAATACCGTCCATCACGTCTATATGGATGTAGTCTGCGCCGCCGGCTCCGATCTGCGCGATGTCATCGCCGAGCGTGCAAAAGTCTGCCGAGAGGATGGATGGTGCAAGTTTGGTCATGGATGTCACTCCGATCTGAAAGGATCCGGCCGAGCCGGACGCGACACTATGCGCTATAACTAATTGATTATACACCAGATATGGCCATTCTGCAAGTGGCGGAAAGAAAAAATCGGCTTGACGAAAGCTGTCGCCTGCGCTATGATGAGCTTTGGGTACTTTCCAATACGAGAACAGGAGCGAGGCAAATGTCTATTGAAGCAGGAAGAGCATATTTCCGGCAGTTCGGCATGGAAGACCGTGTGCAGGAGTTTACAGTCTCGAGCGCGACCGTCGATCTGGCGGCAAAAGCACTCGGTGTTGAGGGCGCGCGGATCGCGAAGACCCTGTCGTTCAAGACGGCGGACGGCTGCATGCTGATTCTTGCCGCCGGTGATGCGCGTATTGATAACCATAAATTCAAAGAGAAATTTCACATGAAGGCCAAGATGCTCTCGGCGGATGAAGTCGTAGAGCTGGTTGGTCACCCTGTCGGCGGTGTGTGCCCGTTCGGCTGCAAGGAGGGCATTCCGGTATATCTGGATGTATCGCTGCAGCGGTTTGAGACGGTGTTCCCCGCTGTTGGCAGCCCGTCGAGCGCAATCGAGCTGAATCTGGACGAGCTCTTTCAATACTCCAACGCCCTTAAGTGGGTCGACGTCTGCAAGCTGCCGGCCCCGGCCGAGGCGTGATTGGAACATTAAAAAACCTGACGAACAACGGTTCGTCAGGTTTTTTTATTTATTCAGGATCGGGCCTTTGCTGATGCTCACGGCAGCAGCTTGGTCATGCTCTTAAGGCTGATGGCCAGCGTTGAGACATTGTGCAGCATTGCCGAGGTAGCAGGCGGCAGAACACCAGCCACGCCCAGACAGATCAGCAAGAAGTTAAAGCTGATGATCTTGCGGTAGTTGCTGTGAATGCGCTCCATGAGCGCGTCACTCAGACGCTTGAGCGTCAGCAATGCATACAGATCATCGGCGCTGACCGTGATATCGGCCACTTCGCGCGCGATGGCCGCACCGTCACTGATGGCAACACCGGCATCTGCCTCGGAAAGCGCCGGGGAATCGTTCACGCCGTCGCCAAGCATGATGACCTTGCGTCCGGCTGCGTGTTCTGCCCGAACGAAGGCAGCCTTGTCCTCCGGAAGAACTTCGGCATAATAGGCATCCACACCGACCGCCTCTGCGACTGCACGGGCAGTCTTCTCATTGTCTCCGGTCATCATGACCAGCCTGGACACACCGAGCGCACGCAAGCTGCGGATAACGTCGGCCGCTTCCTGCCGCAGCGGGTCTTCCACGCAGATGACTGCCGCAAGCACGCCGGAAACGGCAAGATACAGATGGGAATATGTATCCGGCAGAGCGTCAAATTTGGCCTGCTCCCCTGCCGGAACGACGCAATGCTCGTCGTCAAAAACAAAGTGATGGCTGCCGATAACGACCTTCTGCCCGTCAACGCTGCTGGAGATACCGTGTGCGACAAGGTATTCCACGTGTGAATGGCGCTCCTCGTGGCGCAGGCCGCGGCGCGCCGCCTCTGCGACGACCGCTTTGGCCATGGAGTGCGGATAATGCTCCTCCAGGCAGGCTGCCAGACGCAGCATGTCCGCTTCCTCGTTGCCGCCGAAGGTCACGACCTGCGCAACCTTTGGCTCGGCACGCGTCAGCGTACCGGTCTTGTCAAAGACGATCGTGTCGGCTTCAGACACAGCCTCAAGGAACCGGCCACCCTTAACGGACAGATGATGATCGCTCGCCTCTTTCATCGCAGAGAGCACGGCGATCGGCATTGAGAGCTTGAGCGCACACGAAAAATCGACCATCAAAACAGCCAGCGCTTTGGTCATATTCCCCGTCAGGAGCCAGACCAAGGCTGTTGCGCCCAAACTGTACGGAACGAGCTGGTCTGCAAGGTGCGACGCGTGATCCTCCGTTGCGGACTTGAGTTTTTCCGATTCCTCGATCATACGGATGATGCGGTCGTAGCGGCCGCTGCCGGCGCTCTTTTCCACACAAATTGTGCAGTCGCCCTCTTCGACGACGGTGCCGGCATAGACATAACCGCCTTCCGCCCTGCGGACAGCCAGCGGCTCGCCCGTGATGGACGCCCGATTGAACATCGCCTCACCGGCAACGACTTTTCCGTCAAGCGGGATCACACCTCCGGTACGAACGACAATGCGGTCGCCGACCTGAACGTCTGCCACCGGAACAAGTACCGAACCGGTGTCCGTCTCTTTCCAGACTTTGTCCACATTCAGGGACATCGTCTGCGCGAGGTCGGCAATGGACTTCTTGTGCGTCCATTCATCGAGAATATCGCCAATACCCAGCAGGAACATGATCGAGCTTGCCGTCTCGAAGTCCTTGCGCAGCATAGAGACCGAGATCGCCGCCGCATCCAGCACCGGCACCTGTATCTTCTTGTGCAGCAGACAGTTAAGCCCGGCCTTGATATACGGCACGGAGCGCACGACCGTGATCAGCGTGCGCACTGAGCTCGGGATGAACAGCTGCTTCATGCCGCGCCAGCACAGCGATGTAAATAGCTTGTCCTCAAATTCGCGGCTCATGGCGCGGCTGCTATGCTCCGGAGCGAGCGCTTGTTCGTTGGCATAAGCAAACGATGCAAGCGCCTGAATGATGGCTGTGCGCGGCGCGTCATAGCAGATCACAGCGTCACCTGTGCGGTCATAAACCGTTGCTTTGGTTACACCTTGGATTTTCCTTAAATATGCCTCGAGAATATCCGCCTGCCGCAGTGACATAGCGCCCTGCATCGTGCGCACGCGCATGCGGCCTCGGGTTTCATGCAGGATCGTGCATTTCATGCTTACTCAGCCTTCTCTGCCGTATCCTCAATGACCTCAGCCTGTTCGGCCGCGCGCTTTTCGTTGAATGCCTTTGCACCGGCCAACACGTCACCGGCGATCTCCTTGATGTTCGTCACGACCGACATGACATCTTCCTTCTCGCGCAACGCGGCTGCCGTCGTATACACATACACCTTCTGGGCATCTTTACTTGCGAGAATCTTTGCACCGACTGTTGCAAACAGCGCGCCGCCAACAAATGCTCCCAATTTTTCCATGCTCATAACGATTTACCTCCATGTTTTTTGATCCGCAGAATTGCGGTCTGGTTAGCTTACTCAAATTTCTGTTAGATGCAGCTAACTATCAATTTTAAATTATACCACTTTAACCCGCTTTTTTCAAGTGTTCGGATATAAATTCACACATTTCGGCAACGTTAACAAAAGTGCCCCGCCAGAAACGACGGGGCACGATCAATCTGTCGGATATTTGGTTACTTCAGCAGCATCTTACGGAAATTCTTTTTGCCGCGTTTGAGCACAACGCCGTCCCTCAGCTCTGCCTCGGTAAAGGTCTTGGCAATATCGGTGACCTTGCTGTCGTTAGCAGTCACGCCGCCCTGCTGCACATTACGGCGCGCATCGGACTTAGATGCACACAGACCGCTCTTGACGAGCAGACTGAGGATATCATTGCCGTCCTCGGAGGCAATCTCCACCGTCGGCACGCCCTCGCCGGAGCCGCCGAACACTGCCTTGGCAGCTGCCTGCGCCTGATCGGCCTCCGCCTCGCCGTGTACCATCTTCGTGAGCTCGTAGGCAAGGATCTCCTTGGCTTTGTTGAGCTGCTCACCCTGCCAGCTGTCCATCTTGTCGATCTCCTCGAGCGGCAGGAATGTCAGCATACGGATGCACTTGAGCACATCGGCATCGTCAACGTTGCGCCAGTACTGGTAGAACTCAAAGGGGCTGGTCTTATTCGGGTCGAGCCAGACGGCGCCCTTGGCGGTCTTGCCCATCTTCTTGCCCTCGGAATTGAGCAGGAGCGTAATCGTCATAGCGTGTGCATCCTTGCCGAGCTTACGGCGGATGAGCTCCGTACCGCCGAGCATGTTCGACCACTGGTCGTTGCCGCCGAACTGCATGTTGCAGCCGTAGTGCTGGAACATGTAGTAGAAATCGTAGCTCTGCATGATCATGTAGTTGAACTCCAGGAAGCTCAGGCCTTTTTCCATGCGCTGCTTGTAGCACTCAGCACGCAGCATGTTGTTCACAGAGAAGCATGCTCCGACCTCGCGCAGGAGCTCAATGTAGTTGAGCGGCTTGAGCCACTCGGAATTGTAGAGCATGAGCGCTTTGCCGTCCGAGAAGTCAATGAAGCGCTCCATCTGACGCTTGAAGCACTCGGCGTTGTGCTTGATGGTCTCCTCGGTGAGCATCTGGCGCATATCGGTGCGGCCGGAGGGGTCGCCGATGAGCGTCGTACCGTCGCCGATGAGGGCGATGGGCTTATTCCCGGCCATCTGCAGACGCTTCATCAGGCACAGCGCCATAAAGTGACCGACATGCAGCGAGTCCGCCGTGCAGTCAAAGCCAATGTAGAACGTGGCTTTGCCGTTGTTGATCATGTTTTTGATCTCTTCCTCATTGGTCACCTGCGCGATCAGGCCGCGAGCGATCAGTTCATCATACAGTGTCATCTTCTTATCTCCTCATATATGTCATTCTTTGACCTTGTTCTCAGCAAGAATTTCCTCAGCGCGCTGAGCACCCCATGCGATCATATGGGCACAGTGACCCTTGCCGCCGTTTTTTGCCACAAGCTCCTGACAACGCAGGCAGCCAAACTCCTCGCGGAAGCTCTGCGTCATCTGCTTGGTCATAGCCGTGGCAGTTACCTGATCGGCGGCGAGTCCGAACGCCATCACTGCTCCGGAGATGCTGCCGCAGATCTCACCGCAGCGCACACCGCCGCCAAAACCGGTTGCAACACGCCGGGAGGTATCTTCATCCAGTCCCGTTTCGTTTTGCAGCGCCATCAGCACGCTCTGCGCACAGTTGCAGCCGTTCGTGTGATATGCAACGGCAGTTTCTTGGATGTTCATGATTGTTTATCACCTTTCTCAATGGATTGTTTATAGGCGGCGGCAGAAGCAAGCTGCTCAGCCGCGCTGGCTAGCGTCAGCAACGTGATATGCTCGCCGCCGTAGAGCCGCGCGATTTCTCGCTGACGGCCGTCACTGTCGAGCATCTGCACCGTCGTGCGGGTACGTCTGTCCTGCTCGCGTTTTTCGATCAGGTAATGCTGATCGGCCATAGCCGCGATCTGCGGCAGATGCGTGATACAGATGACCTGCTTGGCCATAGAGAGCTTACCGAGCTTTTCACCGACACGCTGAGCGGCCACGCCGGAAACACCGGCATCCACCTCGTCAAAGACCATGGAGGGCACGTCATCGCGTTCAGCAAACACGTTTTTGAGCGCCAGCATGATGCGCGAGAGCTCACCGCCGGAAGCAATCTTACTGATGCGCCCAAGCGCCTCTCCGGCATTTGCCGAGATCAAAAAACGTACATTGTCCGCGCCTGTACTCTGAAATCCGGGCGTGCCGCTGAGCGGTGTGATCTCCACGTGAAAGCGCACGGACGGCATGGACAGCTCGCGCAGCTCGCACTCAACCTGCCGCTCGAGTGCGGCGGCGGCCTCCGTACGCTTATGCGTCAGCTCCGCTGCCGCGGCAAGCGTCTGCTGTGCCTGCTTTGCGATCAGTGTCTCCAGCTTTTGCAGCCGATCGCCGGCGTATTCGATCTGATCAAGACGTTTGCGGACAGAATCGAGCAGATCGATCAGTCCCGCCTCGTCAGTGTTATATTTTCGCTCCAATCGCCGCAGCAGGGACAGCCGCGACTCGATGCGGTCAAATTCCTCATTGGAAAAATCCAGCCCGTCACGAAAATCGCGCAAAGTTTCCGCTGCATCCTGCAGTGTGAACACCGCTCCCTTGACAGCCTCCGGCAGCGCCGCGAGTTCGCCCGCGTAGTTTGCCGCCCGCTCGACCTCCGACAGTGCCTCGCCCGCCAGCGCAGATGCGGAATCGTCTCGGCCGGCCAGCAGATCATAAGCCAGATCGACAGCCTCAGAGAGCTTTTCGAAGTTGCGCAGCAGGTCGCTGCGCTCGGCGAGCTCCGCCTCTTCCCCAGCCTTGAGCTGGGCATGCTCCAATTCCTCCAGCTGACGGCTCAGACTGTCGGTCAGCAGTTCTTTTTCGTTTTCGTAGGCCGAGAGCGTGTCGCGTTCCTTACAGAGCGCCTGATACGCCTGATACTGCGCCTGATAGCGCGCGAGTTCCGGCTCTAAGCGCCCGAATTTGTCCAGACTTCGCAGGTGCTCCCGCTCGTCAAGCAGATGCCGCCCGTCGTTTTGGCCGTGGATGTCCAGCAGCAGCGCGCCCAGGTCGCGCAGCTGCGCCGTCGTGACCGGAACGCCGCAGACACGGCAGGATGTTTTGCCCTCCGCAGTGATCTGGCGGCGGATGATGAGTTCATCGTCGCACTCGATCTCGTTTTCGTCACACCACGCCCTGCACGGCTCAGGGTCAAACGTCGCGCAAACGACCGCTTTTTCCGCGCCCGTTCGCACGAGCTCACGCGAGGCGCGCGAGCCAAGGATCGCGTGCATGGCGTCCACGAGGATGGATTTGCCCGCGCCGGTCTCGCCGGTCAGAATGTTCAGGCCGGGCCCGAGCTCAAGATCGGCACGTTCAATGACCGCGACATTTTCAATATGCAGTTCTCGCAGCAAAGCGCTTCACCTCCCGCGGCACGTCAAAGCAGCTTTTCGATCTCTTGGAAAAGTTCATCGGCGGATGTGTTGTCCTTCATGAGCAAAAATGCCGTGTCATCGCCCGCGAGCGTGCCGACAAGGGTCTCTATGTGCATGCTGTCGAGCGCGGCGCACGCGGCGGAGGCCAGTCCGGGAAGGGTCTTGATGACGATGATGTTCTGTGCCTCAGCATAGGACGTCACACATTCACGGAAAATCTTTTTCAGGCGCTCATCATAGCCGGGAAATTCATCCGCAGCCGGCGCGGAATAGCGATATTTCCCGCTCGGCGAGAGCGTTTTGGTCAGGTGCAGCTCCTTGATGTCGCGCGACAGTGTCGCCTGAGTACTCGAAACGCCGTGCTGCGCCAGTACGTCCATGAGCTGATTTTGCGTCTCGATCTCCTGCTCAGAGATGATCTGAAGAATAATGTTTTGTCTGGTAGATTTCACGTCGTCCCTCCTCACAGTCTGTCTGTCAGCTTTGCAAAAGCTGTCTCATAAAAGCTGCGGATACCGGTATCGGCCAGCAGCGTATAATTCTCCGAACGGCGGATGCGGATATGGTCGCCGCGGATGAGCGCGATGCCGTCTCCGCCGTCCGCCACAAGAATGGCCGGCCGGTCATGTATCCGGTCCGGCACGATCGTGATCTGCCGGCCGGGTGCGAGCACAAAGGACTTTCCGGCCAGACTGTGCGCGCAGATAGGCGTCATGATGATGTTTTCGTTTTCCGGCTCGACGAGCGGTCCGCCCGCCGACATGGAGTAAGCCGTAGAGCCGGTCGGCGTGGCGACAATGATACCGTCACCGTGAAAGCGCGTGATCGGCACGCCGTCGCCGTATGCTGTGATGCCGATGCAGTCCACGTGCCCGCCGTGGATGACCACGTCGTTGAGCACGGACTGCGCACAGATGACCCGATCGTTGCGCACAAGCTCCACATCAAGCATCATGCGGCGGCTGATCGTATACTGCCCGTCTGCGATCTCGAGCAGGATATCCAGCTCGTCATCTTCCAGACCGGCCAAAAAGCCCTTGCCGCCGAAATTCACGCCGATGATCGGTATCGGATGGTCGCGCATCTGGGCTGCAACGTGCAGGATCGTCCCATCGCCGCCCATGACGATGATGAGTCCCGCGTCCTGCGCCGCCTCCGCAAGCGGCTGCGGCGAAATGTCGTCCGGCAAATACGCCTTCGGTGAAAACACCGGGGCAATGACTGCCCGATGGCCGTGCTCTGTGAGCATCCTGTAAACCGTCACCGCTTTTTGCAGGCCAATATCGCGGTAAGGATTGGCCGCTATGACAATATGATTCATAGGCCGCTCTCTTTTCCGTGCGCCAGCGCACCGTGTGACTGTGCAACAACGGCAGCCGGGTCGAGCTGCGGCGCATCATGGCTGCCCTTGCGCAGATAGCCGAGGTACTCGATGTTGCCCTCGGGCCCCTTGATGGGCGAATAATCCAGTCCCATGACGGTGTAGCCCGCGCCGGGAACAAACGCCAGAAAACTCTCCAACACCTCGAGATGTACCTTCGGATCACGGACAACGCCCTTTTTGCCGACCTCTTCGCGCCCGGCTTCAAACTGCGGCTTGATGAGGCACACGACCTCTGCGTCATCCTTGAGCAGCGGACAGACCGCCGGCAAAATCAGTTTTACGGAGATGAAGGACAGATCCATGACCGCAAGATCCAGCGGTTCGGGGATCTGCTCGGCGGTGATATAGCGCACGTTCGTGCGCTCCATGGAGATGACGCGCGCATCGTTTCTCAGGCTCCACGCGAGCTGACCGTAACCGACGTCGACGGCGTAGACCTTCGCGGCGCCGTTTTTCAGCAGCACATCCGTAAAACCGCCGGTAGAAGCGCCGCAGTCGATGCACGTCAGACCGGTCGGGTCAACGGGAAAGACCTTGAGCGCCTTTTCCAGCTTAAAACCGCCGCGGCTGACATAGGGCAGCGTATTGCCGCGCACCTCAATGTTCACATCCGGCGCGACCTGCGCGCCCGGCTTGTCCACGCGCTGGCCGTTAACATAGACAACACCGCTCATAATGATCGCCTTCGCGCGTTCGCGGCTCTCGCTCAGCCCCTGATCGAAGACGAGCTGGTCGAGTCGTACCTTCTTCATGCGCCGTTCCCCTTCTCTCTGTCATTTGCGCACAGTGCCTGTGCAGCGGCTGCAATGGCCTGCGCGTCCAGGCCATACGCCGTTTTGAGTACATCCGGCGCGCCGTGCGGGATGATGCCGCTGCCGAGATTCAGCAGCCGAGCCTCTTTCATTGGCAGCCCTGCCTGCTCCGCTGCGGACAGTACCTGTTCTCCGATGCAGTTGGCAGCGCACACATCCTCGACCGCCAGCAGCCGCCCGGTCTTTTGCAGCGACGCGAGCACCGGGGCAGTTTCCAGCGGCACGACCTGCGCAAGCTTCACGACCTCTGCCGAGATTCCCTGCTGCGCAAGCAGCTGCGCCGCCTGCAAGACATCGTTGATGACGATGCCATAGGTCAGCAGTGTCAGGTCGCTGCCTTCACGCAAAATTGTGACCGGTTCGAGCGAGCACGCCTGATATGCACCCTCGCCGCCGCGCGGATAGCGCACGGCGACCGGCCCATCCAGCTCCGTGACCGCTTTGCGCAGCATGGCGCGCAGCTCGGCAAAGCTCGCCGGGCAGAGAATGCGCATATACGGCACGGAGCTCAGATAACTGATATCAAAGCAGCCGTTGTGCGTATCTCCGTCGTTGCCGACGATACCGGCGCGGTCAACGCCAAGCACAAGGTGCAGCCGCTGCAGCGACGTGTCATGGATGAGCATATCATACGCACGCTGCAAAAAGCTCGAATAGATTGCTGCAACCGGCTTGAGCCCCTGCTTTGCCATGCCGCTGGCCATCGTGATGGCGTGCCCCTCGGCGATGCCGACGTCATACAAACGCTCGGGATGCGCCTTGGCAAACGTCTCCAGCCCCGTTCCGGTCAGCATGGCCGCCGTGATGGCGACGACGGTCGGATCTTCGTCCGCAAGCTGCGAAAGCGTCTGACCGAACACGTGCGAAAAATCCGGCTTCGACGCAGGCAGTGCGCCGGTCACAGGGTCGAACGAGCTGACGCCGTGGTATTTTTCCGGCGCTTGCTCGGTATACGAGATGCCCCTGCCCTTTTGCGTCACCACGTGCAGCAGCACCGGCTGACGCAGGTCGCGCGCCCAGCGCAGCATTTTTTCCAGCTGCGGCTCATCGTGCCCGTCGACAGGTCCGATGTAATAAAAGCCCATGTCGTCAAACATATTGTTCGGCAGGACAAGATCTTTCACATGCTCCTTGATGTGATGCAATACCCGATAAAGTCCGGGCGCTTTTCCGACAGTGCTGCGATAAAACCGCTTGAAATGCAGATACCCCGGCTTGACACGCTGCTTCGACAGAAGCGTTGCCATGCCGCCGACGTTTTTGTTGATCGACATGCCGTTGTCATTGAGCACGATGACCATAGGCTCGCCGCTCTGCCCGGCGTCCGACAGCCCCTCGTAGGCCAAGCCGCCTGTCAGCGCACCGTCACCGATGAGGGCAATGACGTCATAATCCTCCCCCATGAGCGTGCGCGCCCGCGCCATACCCAGCGCAACGGAGATCGACGTGGAGGCATGGCCTGCTACGAATGCATCGTGCACACTTTCGTCCGGCTTCGGGAAGCCAGCGATGCCGCCATACTGCCGCAGCGTCGAAAACGCTTCGCGCCGCCCGGTCAGGAGCTTGTGCACATAGCTTTGGTGTCCGACGTCGAATACAAGTCGGTCGCGCTCAGTATTGTAGACACGGTCGATTGCGACCGTAAGCTCCACCGCGCCGAGATTCGAGGCAAGATGCCCGCCGGTTTTCGAAAGACTTTGCACCAGGAAAGAACGAAGTTCCGCACACAGCTCCGGAATTTCTCCCGCCGGCAGTGCCTTCAGGTCAGCCGGTGAATGGATTCGCTCTAATATACTCAAAACAGAATACCTCACGTATCGTATAATAATACAATCTATACTATAACAAAAAGTGCCGGACTTTACAAGTGTAAGCCGACACTTTTCGTATTTTCACCGGATACCGGTGTTTCGCTGGTTCAGTTTTTCCGGTCTGCAAGCGAGCGGGCAAGCTGCTGTAAAAACGCGCTGTCTGCAAATGCGCCGTCCACAGCGGCTGCCGCCTGTTCGGACAGCTCATGTACATACGCGCCGCAGCGCTCAAGACCGTAGAGCGCCATAAAGGTATTCTTTCCCTCGCGCGCGTCCGAGCCGATGGGCTTGCCGAGCTCCGACTCCGTGCTGATGACATCGAGCATATCGTCGCGGATCTGGAAGGCTAGGCCGAGCGCCTTGGCATATTTCGCCGCCGCCTCGCGCTGCTGCTCGTTTCCGCCGCCGCAGGTCACGCCCATGAGACAGGCAGCATAGATCATCGCCGACGTTTTGCGGTCATTGATGTCCATCAGCTCCTCTTTCGTGAGCGCCTTGCCCTCGCCCTCCATGTCGAGCTGCTGTCCGCCGCAGATACCGTTTTCACCCGCAGCCTCGGCAAGAAGCCGTGCACACTCGGCGCGCATTTCCGCCGGCAGCTCCGTCGAGAGGATCGTGCGGAACGCCTCCGCCTGCAGCGCGTCGCCCGCAAGCGTCGCCGTGCACTCGCCGAACACTACGTGGTTGGTCGGCTTGCCGCGGCGCAGATCGTCATTGTCCATGCACGGCAGGTCGTCATGGATCAGCGAATAAGTATGCACCATCTCGACCGCGCACGCGACCGGAAGCGCCGCGCGCACCGCCTTCCACATTATATCCGGCTGCCACCTGGTTGGTCAGCAGCTTGCTGTACTCGGTCGGCACTCCATTTTCATCCAGTTTGATGCCAAAATCCAGCGGTGATACAGCTTTGCCTTCCACACCAGTCAAAGTAATTTCCGTCACCGGCTGCTGGTGGATTTGCTCGTCGATTACCTTCTTCTTCCGAATTTCCCGACCCACCATTCTCTGTTCATAGGTCACCGTCTTTTTGCCATCGCTTCCGCTCTGCACCAGCTTGGTCTTGCCGGGAGCCAGCAGAGAGGTCTCGCGGTTGATTACCTCATGCTCGATGACCTGGTCCTCCACCACCGTCTTGACCGTCACAGCACCATCTCTTCCTGCGGCACCCAGAAAACGCTTCGGCTCATCCTCGTCCTCATCGTCCTGTGTCTGCTGTTCCTGTTCCTCCGACAAAACATCCGCTCTGCCCTTTTCTTCCTCAAGCAGCAGGTAAATCTCTCTTCGTTTAAGGACATGGTTGCCGGTGGTGATGACATCTGCGCCCGCATCGAACAGCATCTGCGCACTTTCCGGCGTGATTCCGTTGCCCTCGGCGGAATTTTCTCCGTTGATGATACAGGCGTCGATGGCATACAGCTTCTTTAAGCTGCGCAGATGGCGCATGACCGCCTGACAGCCTGCTTTTCCGACAACGTCCCCTAAAAATAAAATATTCAATTTCTCTTTTCCTTCCTCTCAAAAACTTTGCATCCTCTTACTTCCAGCAACCCCTTTCGCCTGCATCGACTCAGACTGAGGCAAGCAAAGGCAAGATAAACCACAATA
>OGOL01000401.1_pt1 | contig 50036 bp, 48 predicted proteins | sample 1552641 | NCBI WGS metagenome assembly OGOL01 (sample SAMEA2580140, study PRJEB22360) | human gut metagenome | biome: human gut; feature: human-associated habitat; material: faeces | place: Denmark | collected 2008/2010 | reverse complement strand
CCTCGTAGTATTTCTGGTAGTTGCCGCTGGTGATGTGCTCCATCCACTCCTCGTGCTCGAGATACCAGTCGATGGTCAGGACGATGCCCTTCTCGAACGGGGTCTCGGGGTACCAGCCCAGATCGTTCTTGATCTTGGTGGGGTCGATGCCGTAGCGGCGGTCGTGGCCCAGACGGTCGGCAACGTGCTTGATCAGATCCTCGCTGATGCCGTCGTCCTTCAGGCGGTCGTGCAGCTGCGCGATGATGGTCTTGACGATGAAGATGTTGGGGCGCTCGTTGTGGCCGCCCACATTGTAGACCTCGCCGATCTTGCCGCCGTTGCAGACCATATCGATGGCCTTGCAGTGATCCTCAACGTACAGCCAGTCACGGATCTGCATACCATCACCGTAGACAGGCAGCTGCTTGTGGTGCTTGACATTGTTGATCATCAGGGGGATCAGCTTCTCGGGGAACTGATAGGGGCCGTAGTTGTTGGAGCAGCGGGTAATATTGATAGGCATACCGTAGGTATCGTGGAATGCCATAACGAACATATCAGCGCTGGCCTTGGAGGAGGAGTAGGGGCTGTGGGGGCACAGCGGGGTGGTCTCCATGAAGTAGCCCTCGGCACCCAGAGCGCCGTAGACCTCATCGGTGGAGACCTGCAGGTACTTCTTGCCTTCCTTCCAGGTCTTGGCATCGGCATCGTACCAGGCTTCCTTGGCACGCTGCAGCAGGTTCACGGTGCCCATGACGTTGCTCTGGACAAAGATCTCGGGGTTCTTGATGGAACGGTCCACATGGCTCTCAGCGGCAAAGTTGATGACATAATCGAAATCGTACTTTGCAAACAGGCTCTCCACCAGCTCCTTGTCGCAGATGTCGCCCTGCACGAACACATGGCGGGGGTCGCCCTCCACATCCTTCAGGTTCTCCAGATTGCCCGCGTAGGTCAGCTTATCCAGGTTGACCAGCAGGATCTCGGGGTACTTCTTGAGCATATAGTGGACAAAGTTGGAGCCGATAAAACCGGCGCAGCCGGTGATCAGATATTTTTTCATAAAGTATTATCTTCCCTTTATTTCTATCATTCTCAGGTTTTGCGCAGCTGTTTCTCGCATCGACTGAGAGGTTTAATTCGTTTTCATCCCATTCTCGCCGTCCCAGTGGGCGAAGAAGCAGGCCAGGGCCTCTTTCCAGTCCCGCACATCGTTGCCCACGGTGCAGCGGAGCATCCGGTTGTCCAGTGCGCTCCACTTGGGGCGGTCGGCACTTTCGGGGTGCTTGGCCTTGTACTCCTCGCTGGTGCAGGGGGCCACAGAGGCATCCACACCAGACAGGCGGATGATCTCGGAAGCAAAATCGTACCAGGAGCAGATGCCCTCACCGGTGCAGTGATACAGGCCGTACTCATGGGTCACGCAGAGCTGCAGCAGCTCGTGGGCCAGGTCAACCGCGTTGGTGGGGTTGCCGCACTGGTCGTTGACCACTTCCAGCTTGCCGAATTTCCGGCCGGCGTTGACGATGGTCTTGACGAAGTTCTTGCCGTAGTAGCTGTACAGCCATGCCGTGCGGACGATGAAGTGGCGGTGGCAGAACTGCTCCACATACTTTTCGCCCATGAGCTTGGTGGAGCCGTAGGCGCTGATGGGGCCGGGAATGGTGGCCTCGTCCTGTGCAATGCCGCCGTTCTCACGGCCGGAGAACACATAGTCCGTGGAGACATGCACCAGGCGGGCACCGGTCTTTTCGGCGGCCTGTGCCAGATTGCGGGGGCCCAGAGCATTTGCCTTGAAGGCTGCGTCGTGGTTCACCTCGCAGCCGTCCACGTTGGTGTAGGCGGCGCAGTTGATGATGACATCCGGGCGCTGGCGGCGGATGAAGTCATCCACCATCTTATAGTTGGAGATGTCCAGCTCCGGCAGATCCACCGGGATCACGGTGGCATTCATCAGCTTTTCGGGGATGGGGCCGATCTCGCTGCGGCCCTCCCGCAGCTGCTTGATGATCTCGGTGCCAAGCTGGCCCTTGCAGCCGGTGACGATGATTTTCATGGGTGATTCCCCTCCTGCATCAATATCTCAGTTTTCCATCGGCCACGTTCTTGAGGTGCTGGCCGTAGGGGCTCTTACCATAGCGGGAAGCGCTCTCCAGCAGGGTCTCGCGGTCGATCCAGCCATACTTGAAGGCGATCTCTTCGGGGGCACTGATCTTGATGCCCTGACGCTTCTCGACCATGCGGACGAAGTCGGCGGCATCCACCAGGCTCTCCATCGTGCCGGTATCCAGCCATGCAAAGCCGCGGCCCAGCAGCTGGACATCCAGCTCGTCCTTCTTCAGGTACATATCGTTCAGGGTCGTGATCTCCAGCTCACCGCGGGCAGAGGGCTTGACCTGCTTTGCCATCTGGACCACTTCCTTGTTGTAGAAGTACAGGCCGGTGATGGCGTAATTGCTCTTCGGGTGCTCGGGCTTTTCTTCCACGCTCAGCACCTTGCCGTTCTGGTCAAATTCCACGATGCCGAAACGCTCGGGGTCCTGCACATAGTAGCCGAACACAGTGCAGCGGCCCTTGGTCTCTGCATTGGCGGCGGCAGTCTTGAGGATCTTGGAGAAGCCGTTGCCGTAGAAGATGTTGTCGCCCAGGATCATGGCGCAGCAGTCGTCGCCGATGAACTCTTCGCCCAGAATAAAGGCCTGTGCCAGACCATCGGGAGAGGGCTGGACCTTATATTGCAGATGGATGCCATACTGGCTGCCATCGCCCAGCAGCGCCTCAAAGCGCGGCGTATCAGTGGGGGTGGAGATGATCAGGATATCCTGAATGCCCGCCAGCATGAGGGTGGACAGAGGATAGTAGATCATGGGCTTATCGTAGACAGGCAGCAGCTGCTTGCTGGTGACCATCGTCAGCGGATAAAGCCGGGTGCCGGCACCGCCGGCCAGAATAATGCCTTTCATAATTTGTGCACTCCTTTATTTGTATTGAAAAAGTTGTGCAGCTATACGGGGTGAAACGCTCACCTCGTAATATTCAAAGCGGAGCTGCGTCCGCTGTCAACAAAGTTACAGGGTAAAAGTTCCGGCCGCGCGGGGCGGCATCAGATAGTTTTACACCTTATTCTACTCTCAAATCGAAAAAAAAGCAAGAAAAAACGGCCTGTTCCAGAATTTTTTCCGGAACAGGCCGTCAAACAGAACCGTTCAGCCGCCCACGGCGGCAGTACATCGCGATGGTGGAGCGTTTCTTACCACTTAAAGCCCCACTTATGGAAATACTTCAGCAGGTTTCCTGTCTGCCAGAGGGCGGGCTTGAGATCCCGGTGGGCAGCGCGGTGCCAGGCGTGGATGGCGGTATACTGGGGCACCAGATACACCTTGCCCCGGGTGCGCATCTTCTGGGTGAGATCCGCGTCCTCCACATACATGAAGTAGCTCTCGTCAAAGCCGCCCACCGCCTTGAAGGTGCTGGTGCGCACACCGGAAAAGCTGCCGGTGCAGAACTCGATCTCGATGGGTCTGGTCAGGTCCTCATCCAGCATCAGGTAGTGGTCGTTCTGGCCTTTCCAGAAGCTGAGCCGGGGCAGCTGGCGGTAGAGCATGGGCCGCAGGGCGCACCGACGCAGAGGCAGCTGCTGGGGCTTGCCGTCCGGGAACACCAGCGAGGGCCGGGCCATCACGGCATCCGGGTGGGCGGCCATCCAGTCGGCCAGATCACTCAGGGTATCAGCGGTCAGCTGGATATCCGGATTGAGGATAAAGTGGAAATCACTGTCCAGCTCGGGCAGGATCATATTATGGCCGGTGCCAAAGCCGCCGTTCTCGGTGCGGCAGTGCACCACCACCTGCTGGCCCGGACCTGCTGCCAGCAGGCCGTCCGCCACGGCCTGCTCCAGCTTTTTGCCGCTGCCGTCCGGGCTGGCATTATCCACCAGATACAGGGTCACCGGGTAGCGGCGCGTGCAGTGCAGCACCGTCTGCGCCGCCTTCAGCGCCTCGTCATAGCCGTTATAAACAACGATACAAGCAGAGAGTTTCATCAATTCACTCCAAAGGCAGGATCTTCAGCGTGAAGTCCTCACGCTGGATATCAAAGTTGGGGTTGGTGCAGGGATCGCCCGCGGCCAGCAGGTCTCCCCAGCGGGCCTGGAAGCGGAGCACCTCGCCCTGGAAGCGCTTCTGCTTTTCGGGGTTGTCCTCGGTGCCGCGGCTCTTGCTCTCGTAGTGGTAGAGCTGGGCAAAGGGGGTAAACACGTTGGTGTAGCCCGCCTCCCGCACACGGACACAGAAATCCACATCGTTGAAGGCCACGGCATAGCTCTCGTCCAGGCCGTTCATCTCATCATAGATCTCCCTGCGGATGAGCAGACAGGCGGCGGTATCGCCGTAAACATCCTGCACATAGTTCAGCCGCCCCATGTAGCCATCGGATGCCGCCGGGAAATACTTGTGCAGGTGGCCCGCCACACCGCCGATGCCAAAGCCGATGCCGGCATGTTGAATGGTGTCATCGGGGTAGAGCAGCTTTGCACCCACACAGCCCACCCGCTTCTGCTGGGCGTACATGACCATTTCCTCCAGCCAGTTGGGGGTGATGACCTCAGTATCGTTGTTGAGCAGCAGCAGGTATTCGCCGGTGGCATACTGCTCGCCAAAGTTGTTCAGGGCGCTGTAATTGAAGCCCTTGCCCTCCCAGGTCACAACCTTGAGGTTGTCCGGGTGTTCCTTCTGCATCCGCTCGTAGGCGCGGAAAGTCTCGGGCTGCTTGCTGTTGTTCTCAATGAGGATGAGTTCAAAATCCGGGTAGGTGGTGCGGGCATAGATGGAATCCACGCAGAGCTCCAGATCCCGGATGTGGTCGCAGGTGGGGATGAGGATGCTCACCCGGCCCGGGTGCTCAATGGTGTAATCGGTCTTGTAATAGCCCGGGGTGCCGGGGATGAGGGCAACATCGTCCACAGCGATCCCGCAGCGGGCATAGTGGGCCTTGAGGGCCGCAATGCCTGCGTCGATGCAGTAGGTCTTGGCGGAGATATCCGCCGCCGTGCTGCCGGGGCTGGAGCGCCAGTAATACAGGGCATGGGGAATGTGAACGATCTTCTCAGCCTGCTCCGTCAGGCGGAGGAACAGCTCGTAATCCTGGCTGCCGTTGTACTCCATCCGCTCGCCGCCGCCGGCCCGCTCCATCAGAGCGCGGCTGAACACGGTCAGGTGGCAGATGTAGTTGTTGGAGCGGAGGTTGTCCAGCATGAAGTCGGGCTTGAAGTGGTAGAGCACCACATGCTCCGGCTTCCCCTCAAAGGTCGCCTCGTCGGTGTAGACAAAGTCGGCCTTCTGCTCGGCAATGGCCCTGGCCGCGTACCACAGGGCGCAGGGGTGCAGCAGGTCATCGTGGTCCAGCAGGGCGATATACTCACCGGTGGCCATCTCAAAGCCCTTGTTGGTGTTGCCAGGGATCAGCTCATTCTTTTCCAGCTTCTGATACCGGATGCGTGCATCGGCCTTCGCACGGGCCTGCACATGCTGGCCTACGGCCTCGTCCTTACCGGCATCCACGCAGCAGAGCTCCCAGTTCTTGTAGGTCTGGTTCACCACGGAATCCAGCATCTCGTCCAGGAAATCCAGCGGGGTGTTGTACAGAGGCACCACGATGCTGATCTTGGGCCCGGCAGGCTGATCGTTCGCCTGTCTGACCAGCAGCTCCACCGGGGCAAAGCGGTCAGCCCGCAGGAGGTTCCCCGGGAAGAGGGCGGCATACTCCCGCCTGGCGCGGGCGTGCTCCCGCACACCAGAGATGCCGTCCCGGCGCAGCTCACCCAGCAGGACGAAAAGCGGGAAGGTGTGCCAGATCTGGCGGCTCTTGCTGACAACATACCGCATGGGCCAGGTCAGCTTCCAGAAGGTAGAGCTGGTCACCTCGTTCAGGGTCTTTTCCAGGTTCTTGGCATGGCTGCGGCTCAGGGAAAGATCGCTGCGGAGCCGCTCAATGAGGGCGGCTTCCTCGTTGCAGGTGCGCTCGGCACGCACCATCCGGTCACGCAGGAGATCCAACTCCTTCTCATAGCCCGCAATCATCTCGGCGGTGGCAGGCTGGACCGTGCAGTACAGAGCCGACTGCTGGGCACGGCCCCGGCTGCGCCAGCGGAAATCCCGGTAGTAGCCCCGGCGGGCCAGTTCCTCGGCCCAGCCCTCAGCCACGTTGCTGCCGGTAAACACCAGCAGCACCTGTCCGGGCAGCTGCGCGGGCATCTCCACCCAGGCGGGGTCCTCCACCACCAGCAGGTCTGCCTGCCGGGCAGCCACTGTAAAGGGGTTGGCATCCACGCCCGCCCGGTGCAGGGCCTTTTCCAGTGCCGGGGTCTCGGCGTTCAGCACCGCAGCTGTTGCCGGGGCCAGCTCCTCCGCAATGCGCTGTGCCAGCAGGCGGCAGCGCTCCATGTCCTGCTTTGTTTCCTTTGCTTTCTCCAACTGCATTCCGACTTCTCCACTTCACTGGGCCATTCCGCCGCCCAGACGCATTTTTACAAACTATAATAGTATACCAGATTTCGTCCCGTTTGAGAAGCGCTTTTCCGCATTTCCTGCGCTTTCCGGTGCAAAATTTATTGCAGTCCCAGCAGGCTCCACAGCCAGCCGAACAGGCCGCCGTTCGAGCTGCCGCTGCCCACCGTGCCAAAGGACACGCCGGTATAGTAGTGGCGCAGGATGTCCCGGTAGCCCATGCCCTGCTCCTGCGCATAGCCCACCATGCCGCACTGGCTCATGCCCACACCGTGGCCAAAGCCATAGTAGTTCATGCAGGGGGTTCCGTTCTCGTCCGCACTGAAATCAAAGCAATAACGGGAGGAAACGAACTGGCCGATGTAGCGGTAGCTCTTTCCGTTCGAGACAAAGGTATTGTACTGGACAAAGCCGCCCAGATCCTTATGGGTGGTGTCGGCGCTCTCGTAGGGCTGGCCGGTCTTGCTGTCGTTATACTCGATGTAGCGGTAATCCTTGCCGATGATCCGGCGCATCAGGTTGTGATACTGCTCCTCGTAGGGGCTTTCCACGCTCTGCAGATAGGGCACATCGGTGCCCCAGGCATCCAGACCGGAGCAGGTGCCGTACACGCCGGTCTGGGTGTTGTACCCCGCGCTGGCCGACCACACTGCATCGATGACGCTGCCGTTGCAGGTCAGCACCTCGTCCTTGACCTCAGAGACTGCCCTGCGGATGGCGCTGCGGGCAGAGGAAGGGATCTGATCCACGGGGGTGTACACCAGCGCGTTGGCCGAAGAGCCGTATTTCTTGTGGTATTCCAGATAGGAGTGGATGGCCACCGCCTGCGCTTTCCACGCCTGCTGTGCCGCCGCGTCACTGACATAGCTGCCGATGGAGCCCAGCTCGGTGTAGGTGATGCCCACCAGACAGTCCTCAAGATCCAGGGTCACGTTCCGGCGCAGGCCCTGCCCCTTGACGTTCAGGTAGGGCATGGTAATGGTATCGCCGGAGCCGAAGAGCCAGCTCAGGCAGTTTTCTTCCTCGTCCGGGATCAGAGTAGTGTTGGCACCGCCCATGGTGGTGGCACCGGCGGGCAGGGTGTCCCCTTCCGCTGCAAAGGCGGCAGGCACTGCCATGCAGAGCAGCACCACCGCCAGCATCAGCGCCGCACACCGGCGCGCAAACTTCGACATCCGTTTCAAGTTCCTTGTCCTCCTGCGTTCTGTATTTTATTCAGTTTAGCACAGTGCAGGGCCGCGGGCAAGGACTTGAATCAAGAAAACGCCGCCGGGCAGAGCCAAAAGCTCCACCCGGCGGCGTTTCACTGTTTCTATCTTACGCTTCCTGTCAGCGGCTCTCCCCGCGCTGTGCAAGGCGGGAGAAGCGCTTATCCTTTTCGTCGTCCTTCTCGGCATCCTCAGCCGGGGCGGCGGGGGTCAGGCGCACCTCCGTCACGCGGCGCTTGGCGGTGCGGGTAACAACACCATCGTACTCGCCCAGGGTAAAGCGGTCGCCTACCTTGGGCAGATGGCAGGTCTTTTCCTGCACCAGACCGTTGACGGTATTGGAATCGATGTCCTCTTCCTCCGGCAGGTCGAGCTCCTCATACAGATCATCGACGCTGGCAGAGCCGGACACCAGCCAGCTGCCGTCCGACTGCTTGCGGAAGTCCTCAGTGACCTCGTCGTGCTCATCCCAGATCTCACCCACCAGCTCTTCCAGGATATCCTCCAGCGTGATGATACCCTCGGTGCCGCCGTATTCGTCCACAACAACGGCCAGGTGGTGGTGCTGCTCCCGGAGGGTGCGCAGCAACTGGGAGATCTGCGTGGAGCCCGTGGTATACAGGGTGGGCACCACCAGATCATCGATCTTGGTCGCCTTTTTCAGGCGGGCGATATAGAAATCCTTTTCATGTACCACACCAATGATATTATCAATGGTGCCGTGGTAGACAGGCAGACGGGAGTAACCGGACTCCGCAAAGGTCTGGGCCAGCTCCTCCAGCGGGATATCATCCTCCACAGCCACCACATCCACACGAGGGGTCAGGATCTCCTCCACCTCCACGTCATCGAACTCGATGGCGCTGCGGATGAGCTCGCTTTCCCGGTCGGTCAGTTCGCCGTCGTTTTCAGCTTCGCTGACCATGGTCATCAGCTCACCCTCTGTGATGGTATCGGCCTCGCCGCTGTGGACAAAGTGGCCCAGCAGCTTTTTCCACTGGGTGAACAGCCAGGTCAGCGGGGTCATCAGGGCCATCAGGAGCACAAGGAAGGGCGAGACTGCCGTGGCCACCTTTTCCGGCATCTCCTTGGCCAGGCTCTTGGGAGTCACCTCGCCAAAGATCAGCACGATGATCGTCAGCACAATGGTGGACATCGTTGCGCCCCGCTCGGCGCCCAGCATCTGGGTAAACAGGATGGTGCCGATGGAAGCGGCGGCGATGTTCACGATATTGTTGCCGATGAGGATGGTGGAAAGCAGCTTATCGTATTGCTCCGCCATGGCCAGCACCCGGGCGGCAGAGGAATCGCCGTCCTCGGCGCGGCTTTTCAGGCGGATCTGATTCAGGGAGGAAAATGCGGTCTCGGATGCGGAGAAAAAGGCGGAGAAACCCACCAGGATCACCAGCGCTACCCAGAGCGTCATACTGCCATCGTCCATAATAAAGGAAAATCACACTCAACTTTCTGTTTTTTATTAAAGAACGGACCCCCTCAGTCTGCTTCGCAGCCAGCTCCCTCAAAGAGGGAGCCTTGCCGCACGGTCAGCCTCCCTCACCGAGGGAGGTGGCATCGCGCAGCGATGACGGAAGGAGTTCTTTCCTAGGGATACAAAAATGTGCTTTCCACCGTGGCTGTTCCGCGATGAAAAGCACATCAATGTTACTTGTTATAATATCATATTCCGCACCCCCATGCAAGCATTACAGCCGGCACAGAGGTACAAAACTGGTAAAACTGTGGAAAATCATTTCAGCACAAGGGCATTTCCGTCGTAATCCACGGTCAGGGTGCTGCCCTCGGCATAGCGGCCCTGAATGATCGCCTTGGCGATCAAAGTCTCCACCCGGCTCTGGATGAACCGTTTGATGGGGCGGGCACCATAGACGCTGTCGTAGGCAGAATCGATGATGTAGTCCTTGGCGGCGGTGGTCACGTCCAGATTCAGATGCTTGCCCTCGTCCATGCGGCCGCGCAGGTCTGCCAGCTGCAGATCCACGATCTTGCGCATCTCGTCCTTGGTCAGGCTCTTGTAGTAGACGATCTCGTCCAGACGGTTCAGGAACTCGGGGCGGAACTTGCTCCTCAGCAGCAGGTCGATCTGATGCTTTGCCTCGTCGCTGAGTTCGTTGGAACCCTGTACCCGGCGCTGCTCCAGATCGTTCAGAATGATGTCACTGCCCAGATTCGAGGTCAGGATGATCACCGTGTTCTTGAAGTCCACGGTACGGCCCTGGCTGTCGGTGATGCGGCCATCGTCCAGCACCTGCAGCAGGATGTTGAACACATCGGGGTGGGCCTTTTCCACCTCATCGAACAACACCACGCTGTAGGGTTTGCGGCGGACAGCCTCGGTCAGCTGGCCGCCCTCCTCATAACCCACGTATCCCGGAGGCGCGCCGATCAGGCGGCTGACGCTGAACTTCTCCATATACTCCGTCATATCGATACGCACCATGTTGCGCTCATCGTCAAACAGAGCCTGTGCCAGCGCCTTGGCCAGCTCGGTCTTGCCCACACCGGTGGGGCCGAGGAAGAGGAAGCTGCCGATGGGGCGGTTGGGGTTGGCGATTCCGGCGCGGCTGCGCAGGATAGCCTCGCTCACCTTGGTCACGGCCTCGTCCTGACCGATGACTCTCTTGTGGAGCACATCGTCCAGATGCAGCAGCTTCTCGCGCTCGCCCTCCACCAGCTTCTCCACCGGGATGCCGGTCCAGCGGGCCACGATCCGGGCGATCTCCTCGTCGGTCACGCGGTCACGCAGGAGGCTGTCCTCCTTCTTCTCGTTGGCCAGCTTTTCCTCCGCTTCCAGCTGTTTCTGCAGCTCGGGCAGCTTGCCGTATTTCAGCTCAGCAGCCTTGTTCAGGTCATACTCACGCTGGGCTTTCTCAATGGCGGCATTGGTCTGCTCGATCTGCTCACGCAGGGTCTGTACCTTGCCAATGGCGTTCTTCTCGTTTTCCCATTTTGCCTTCATGCTGCGGAACTTATCCTGCAGCTCGGCCAGTTCCTTTTCCAGCTCATGCAGGCGGCTCTGGCTCAGGGCATCGGTCTCCTTTTTCAGGCTGACCTGCTCGATCTGCAGCTGGGTGATGCGGTGGGCCAGATCATCCATCTCGCTGGGCATACTGTCCATCTCCGTCTTGATCATGGCGCAGGCTTCATCCACCAGGTCGATGGCCTTATCCGGCAGGAAACGGTCGGTGATATAGCGATCAGAAAGGGTTGCGGCGGCGATCAGCGCATTATCGCTGATCTTCACACCGTGGAACACCTCATAGCGCTCCTTCAGGCCACGCAGGATGGAGATGGTGTCCTCCACTGTGGGCTCATCCACCTGCACCGGCTGGAACCGGCGCTCCAGAGCGGGGTCTTTTTCGATATACTGGCGGTATTCGTCCAGCGTAGTTGCACCGATGCAGTGCAGCTCGCCCCGGGCCAGCATGGGCTTGAGCAGGTTGCCCGCGTCCATGGCACCGTCGGTCTTGCCCGCACCAACGATGGTGTGCAGCTCATCAATGAAGAGGATGATCTTGCCCTCGCTCTTCTTGACCTCATTCAGGACGCTCTTCAGGCGCTCCTCAAACTCGCCGCGGTACTTTGCACCGGCCACCAGCGCGCCCATGTCCAGGCTGAACACGGTGCGGTTCTTCAGGTTCTCGGGCACATCGCCGCGCACGATCCGCTGGGCCAGGCCCTCGGCGATGGCGGTCTTGCCAACGCCGGGCTCACCGATCAGGCAGGGGTTGTTCTTGGTCTTACGGGACAGGATACGGATCACGTTGCGGATCTCCTGATCACGGCCGATCACGGGGTCCAGCTTCTGCTTCCGGGCCAGATCGACCAGATCCTGACCGTACTTCTGAAGGGCGTTGTAGGTATCCTCGGGGTTGTCGTTGGTCACGCGCTGGTTGCCGCGCACGGCAGTCAGCTGCTGCAGGAACGCATCCTTCTTGATGTTGAAGGCGCGGAACAGCTCCGTGGTGTTCTGGGTCGGCTCATCCAGCAGGCCCAGGAACACATGCTCAACACTGACGTATTCGTCCTTCATGGCCTTGGCTTCCCGGGCGGCAGCGCTCAGGACTTTATCCGTTGCCTGCGAGATATAGACCTTATCGGGGTCACGGCCGGAGCCGGACACCCGGGGCAGGGCCGACAGCTTTTCGGCCACGGCAGCGGCAAAGCTGCCCGGGTCCACGTTCAGTTTCTGCAGAAGCTGCGGGATCAGGCCCTGCTCCTGCGAAGCCAGGGCGTGCAGCAGATGTTCCGGCTCCAAAGCGTTGTGCTGGTACTCCACAGCCAGCTGCTGGGCAGCCTGCAGGGCTTCCAGCGTTTTCTGCGTATATTGATTGGTATTCATAGAATCGACCTCCATTCGTACCGGAAGTGTTATTTCAGCAGTCTTTCAGATTGATTGCCATTTCATTTTTAGCACTCTATCTGTTCGACTGCTAAAAATATACTCCAAACACCCCACTTTGTCAATAGGGTTTTCGATGGTACGGCAACAATTCACAAATTGTTTGCAAACAAGACAAAAATGCCGCCCCGGCAGACCCGAAGCGGCACAAGTTCTCTTGATATGGGGGCAGGACACTCAGCTCACCACTGCGCTTTCCGTCAGCGCATCGGTGACGGCATCCATCAGGGCGACCATGGTGCAGTAATTCTCACCGTAGGTGCCAGTGTAGGAGGAATAGGTATCGATCTGCTCCTGGGTGGGCACGATGTCCAGTGTCTCGGCCACTGCCTGATAGAGCAGGGCCTCCTTGGAGTAGGTGGTGATGCTGTCGCTCATTCCCTCCAGCAGGGCATCGGCGTTCTCATAGCCAGCGGCGGTCTGCACAAAGCTGTCCAGATCGTAGCCGTAGTAGTTGGCCATGGTGTAGTAGTAGTTCAGGCACTGGTTCACCTGATAATCGGTGACCTCCTTGGGCAGCTCCTTGAAGGTGGAGTTTGCCAGCAGGTCGTCCATGATGGCGTTCTGCAGGTTGGTGTTGTAAAGCATCTTCTGGTAGAGCGCTTTCAGCTCCTCCACGGTGTGAACACCATCGCTCTCGCCGTAGTTCTCGGCCACCCACGCGTCGGTCAGCTCGGGCAGGACCTTCTCGCTGATATAGTTCAGGGTAACGGAGAACACAGCCTTTTTGCCGCTCAGGACAACGGTGTTGCCCTCGGAATCGGTAGAATCGCTGTATCCCTCCGGGAAGGTCACGGTGACATCAAAGGTCTCGCCGGGGGTGTGGCCTACGATCTGATCCTCAAAGCCATCGATGAAGGTACCGCTGCCCAGGGTCAGGCTGTAGCCGCTGTAAGTGCCGCCGCTGAACGCAACGCCATCCACGGAACCGGCATAGTCGATGTTGACGGTATCACCGTCCGCTGCGGCACGGTCCGTCACCTGCTTCTCGGTGGCGTGGTCGCTGAGCAGGCTGTCGATCTCGCTCTGGAGCTCTTCCTCGGTGGGCTCGATCTCAGAACGCTTGAAGGTAAGGCTTGCAAAGTTCTCGGGCAGGGTGACATAGTCAAGCGCCTTCACGCCCTCCCAGTAGCCATTCTCGTCCAGACCGCTGCTGTAGGAGAAGTTCTCGTAATCGTAATCTTCCGCGCTGCCGTAAACAGCGGCGGCTGTGCTGGAAGCTGCAGAAGAAGAATCAGCGGACTTGGAGCAGCCTGCTGCGCCCAGCACCAGCGCACCGGCGCAGAGCAGGCAGACTGCCTTTGTGATGATCTTTTTCAAAATAAAGTTCCTCCTGTTGGAACACCGGCATCCCGCCGGGTTCAGATTCGGGTCGCATAGTACAGATCTTATTATAAAGGGCAAAAGTGAAAAAGAAAAGAATTTTGCAGAAATTCCACAAATAGAGCGCCGGGTTTGTCCGACTTTTGTGGGGCACCGGCCGAAAAAGCGGCTTTTCCGGTGGAAATGCCCGCGCGGTTCTGTTAGAATAAAGGAGATACGAGAAACCCCGGCCGCTCTCTTCAGCGAGAAGCGCCCGATACAAACGGAGGAACACCCCATGGATTACAACAAAGCCGCCCTTGAAATGCACGAGACCCACCACGGCAAGGTGGGCATTACCAGCAAGGTGGAGGTCAGGACCCGTGATGACCTGTCTACCGCCTACACCCCCGGCGTTGCCGAGCCCTGCCGCAAGATCAAGGAAAACCCCGACGATGTTTATAAGTACACTTTCAAGGGCAACATGGTGGCCGTTGTCTCCAACGGTACCGCTGTGCTGGGCCTGGGTGACATCGGCCCCGAGGCCGGTCTGCCTGTGATGGAGGGCAAGGCCGTGCTGTTCAAGGAGTTCGGCGGCGTGGATGCCTTCCCCATCTGCATCGATGCTCACGATGCCGCCAGCGTGATCGCGGCCTGCAAGGCCATTGCCCCCACCTTTGGCGGCATCAATCTGGAGGATATCAAGAGCCCCGAGTGCTTTGAGATCGAAGAGACGCTGGAGCGGGAGCTGGATATCCCCGTGTTCCACGATGACCAGCACGGCACCGCCATCGTGGTGACCGCTGCCCTCATCAACGCCCTGCGCGTGGTGGGCAAAAAGATGGAGGACGTGCACATCGTCCTGAACGGCCCCGGCGCTGCCGGTACTGCCATCATCAAGATGCTCATGACCGCCGGTGCCAAGGACATCGTGGCCGTGGACCAGTTCGGCACCCTGTACAAGGGCTGCAACAGCGCCGAGGCCCACAAGAACTGGCTGGGCGAGGTGACCAACCCCCGCCAGATCAAGGGCGGCCTGAAGGAAGCCATCGAGGGAGCTGACGTGTTCATCGGCGTGTCCCGCCCTGGCATCCTGACCACCGAGCTGTGCAAGACCATGAACAAGGATGCCATCGTCTTTGCCATGGCCAACCCCACCCCCGAGATCATGCCGGACGATGCCAAGGCAGGCGGCGTGCGCGTGATGGCCACCGGCCGCAGCGACTTCCCCAACCAGGTCAACAATGTGCTCTGCTTCCCCGGCCTGTTCAAGGGAGCTTTGAGCGTCCGCGCCCGCGACATCAACGACCAGATGAAGCTGGCCGCAGCCTATGCCATCGCTGACCTGATCACCGATGCCGACCGCAGCGAGGAGAACATCATCCCCGGTGCGTTTGACCCCCGTGTGGCCGAGGCTGTGGCTGCTGCTGTGGCAAAGGCCGCCCGCGAGACCGGCGTTGCCCGCCTGTAAAGAGAGGAACACGAGATGAGAAACATCTCCGCACAAGCCATCACTGATGCCGTAGCCCGGCTCTGCATCGAGGCCAACACCCGCCTGCCGCAGGATGTGCAGGCGGCGCTGGACAAGGCCCGGCAGGGAGAGCCCTGGCCGCTGGCAAAAAATACCCTGGACCTGCTGTGGTCCAACCTGAGCGCCGCCAGAGAAAAAGACCTGCCCATCTGCCAGGACACCGGCATGGCCTGCGTGTTTGTGGAACTGGGCACCGATGTCCACATCGACGGCAGCTTTGAAGCCGCCATCCACGAGGGCGTGCGCCGCAGCTACACCGACGGCTACCTGCGCAAGAGCATCGTGGCCGACCCGCTGCGCCGGGGCAACACCGGCGACAACACCCCCGCCGCCATCACGGTGCATCTGGTGGACGGCGAGGGCTGCCGCATCACGGTAGCACCCAAGGGCTTTGGCAGCGAGAACATGAGCCGCATCCAGATGCTCAAGCCCGCCGACGGCGTGGAGGGCTTCCGGAAGTTCGTGCTGGAGACCGTCCAGCTGGCCGGTTCCAACCCCTGCCCGCCCATCGTGCTGGGCATCGGCGTAGGCGGCAGCTTTGACAAGGTGGCTTATCTGGCCAAAAAGGCGCTGCTCCGCCCGCTGGATGTTCCCAACCCCGATCCCTACTATGCCGGTCTGGAGCGGGAGCTGCTGACCGCCATCAATGAACTGGGCATCGGCCCGCAGGGCTTTGGCGGCCAGACCACCTGTCTGGGCCTTGCCATTGAGCAGATGCCCACCCATGTGGCGGGCCTGCCCGTGGCCGTGAACGTTTCCTGCCATGTCACCCGCCGCGCGTCGGCCCGGCTGTAAGGAGGGGCTTTGCAATGGAATACAGACTGACCACCCCCTGCACCGCCCAGGATCTGGCCCCCCTCAGGGCAGGCGATACCGTGTTGCTCTCCGGCGTGGTATACACCGCCCGGGATCAGGCCCACAAGCGGATGATCGAAGCACTGGACCGGGGCGAACCGCTCCCCTTCGACCTTGAGGGCAGCGCCATTTACTACGTCGGCCCCACCCCGGAGCGCCCGGGTGAGGTCATCGGCTCTGCCGGCCCCACCACCAGCGGCCGGATGGATGCCATGAGCCCCCGCCTGCTGGACCTGGGCAACAAAATCATGATCGGCAAGGGCAAGCGGGATGCCGCTGTCAAGGAAGCCGTTGTCCGCAACGGCGCGGTCTATCTGGCCGCTCTGGGCGGTGCCGGTGCCCTGATGGCCAAGAGCGTCCAGACGCTGGAGGTCATCGCCTGGCCCGACCTCGGCTGTGAGGCCGTCCGCCGCCTGACCGTACAGGACATGCCCCTGACTGTCATCCTGGATGCCCACGGCGGAGATCTGTATCTGGAAGGCCCGGAGGCCTACCGGAACCGCTGAGGAACAGCAGCCCCGGCTTCTGCCGAATGCTGTACATACGAAAAGGAGCTGTACCCCCGCGGGAGTACAGCTCCTTTTGCATTGCATTTTTTCTGATCAGCCGCGCTTTGCCAGCAGAGCCTCGATCTTCTTGATGGGATCGATGATGCTGGAAACAGACATATCGTGGTTCAGTGCCACCACGAAGTAGGCAGCATACTTGGAGACATCCACGTCAACATACCAGTCGCGGGTCAGCAGCTCGGGCTGGCGGTAGGTCAGGTTGGTGCCCACAACGTAGTCCAGCTTGCCATCGGCAACTGCCTGATCGAACTTCTTCAGGCCGCTGGTGAACAGCGGGAAGGTCGCGTTGGCAATGATGCGGGCAGCACCGCGCTCCTTCAGGTTGCCGGCAACCTCCAGCATGCTCTCACCAGAAGCGATGATATCGTCGGCGATAAAGACAGTCTTGCCCTCAACGGAATCGCCCAGATACTCATGTGCTACAATGGGGTTGCGGCCGTTCACCACGCGGGTGTAATCGCGGCGCTTGTAGAACATGCCCAGGTTGCAGCCCAGCACGCTGGAGAAGTACATGTTGCGGTTCATGGCACCCTCATCGGGGCTGACCACGATGAACTTCTCCTTATCAAAGCTGATCTCGGGGTTCTTCTTCAGCAGGCTCTTGAGCACCTGATAGGTGGGCATTGCATTGTCGAAGCTGAGCAGCGGCACAGCGTTCTGAACGCGGGGATCGTGGGCATCAAAGGTGATGATGTTGCGCACGCCCATGGTCTGCAGCTCCTGCAGGGCCACAGCGCAGTCCAGGCTCTCGCGAACCACGCGGCGATGCTGACGGCCGCCGTACAGGCTGGGCATGATAACGGACACACGGTGTGCCTTGCCGGCCACTGCCTGGATCAGGCGCTTGAGGTTGGCAAAGTGGTCATCCGGCGAGAGGTGGTTCTCGTAACCGAACAGGTTGTAGGTAACGCTGTAATTGCCCGGATCGATAACGATAAAGATATCGTCGCCGCGCACAGACTCCCTGACCAGGCCCTTTGCGTCACCGCTCTGGAAGCGGGGGCACTCGCAGGGAATGATAAAGCTATCCTTCTCCACGCCTGCGGACTTTGCCCATTCCACCAGATGCCGGTCGATCAGCTCGGTCAGCTCCTCTGCACCGGGGCAGGCCAGCAGACGCAGGTCTGCCACGCTGGGTTCCTGGAAAAATGCCATCGGATTGATCTCGTTGGACATACTTACAACTCCTTCAATGTTCCTGTTGTCTTGACGATGAAATCAGATGCTGAAAGCGCATATCTGTTCTTATTTTATCACAAAAAACAGATTTCGACACACCTAATTTCTGTCTTGGAGCCATTTTCTGCGGCTTGCACAGCTGTTGTTCAAAAACACGTTGGAGACTGTGAGTTTCACACAAAAAACCTTCCTTTTCCCTTCCTCTTCCCTTTCCCCCTGCCTGCTGCCCGGTGGTTCCTGCGCACAAACCCACAAATTTTTCATGTTTCAGTCGGTTTGTTTTAACAAACTTTTAGGGATTGCTTGCATCCCCCGGGAGAATGTGGTATTCTATAACAAACCGAACCGACGTGCGTTTTCAGCCCCGGGCCGGGAATCAAGAAGGCAGGAGGCCGATATCATGCAGATCCACCAATCCGCAGAAGATTATCTTGAAACGATCCTGATGCTCAACCAGAGAATGGGCCGTGTCCGTTCCATCGACGTGGTCAATGAGCTGGGCTATACCAAGGCAAGCGTGAGCATTGCCATGAAGAAGCTGCGGGAGAACGGCTATATCGCGGTGGACGGTGAGGGCAACCTGACCCTGCTGGAACCAGGCCGCGAGATTGCAGAGCGCATCTACAGCCGCCACCGCCTGCTGACCCATTTCTTTGTGCAGCTGGGCGTGGACGAGGAGGTCGCCGCCGAGGATGCCTGCAAGGCAGAGCATATCCTGAGTGAGCAGACGCTGGAAAAGATCCGCGAATACGCTCTGCTCCACGACGCGCAGGACAGCGTAAAGTAATCGAAATCATCAAAAAACGAGACTGCCAGGATCTGGCAGTCTCGTTTTTTGTCAGTAGCTGTCCAGCCCAAGGCTGACATCCAGTGCCTGATTCACCCGGCGCTGATCCTCAGGCGTGATCTGCCCGGCCCGCTCGCGCAGGCGGTGCTTATCCAGCGTGCGGATCTGTTCCAGCAGCACCACACTGTCCTTGGCAAGGCCGGTATCTGCCGCCCGGATGTTGATATGGGTGGGCAGGCGGGCTTTGTCCAGCCGGGATGTAATGGCCGCTGCAATCACAGTGGGGCTGTGCCGGTTGCCGATCTCGTTCTGGACGATGAGCACCGGCCGGATGCCGCCCTGTTCCGAGCCCACCACCGGCGAAAGATCGGCGTAAAAAACTTCTCCTCTGTGTACCTCCATGGAATCTTCCCTCCCTGATTTTGGAGGATGCGCCCGCTATGTGGTGCGTTTTGCGCATCCTCAGTCGCTCTGCCTTTAGTATGAGCCGACTGCAGGGCCGCTATGCACGCGCGGGCTTATTCCATTGTATGCAGCTGAGAAGTTCAGGTTTCCGTTTCCAGGATGCAGTACGCCATAGCCATGCCGTCTTCATGGCTCAGAGAGAGATGTGCCCGCAGGCGGCGTGCTTCCACCCACTGGGCGCTCCGGCCGGAAAAGCGATAGGCCGGTGCCCCGCCGGGCAGGCGGACGGCTTCGATCTCGCAGAGGGAGAAGGGCTCCCGCAGACCGGTGCCCGCCGCCTTGAGGAAAGCCTCCTTGGCCGCAAAGTCCGCCGCCGCGCTGGCCACGGTATGGGCGGTGCGGCGGGCCGTGCCCTCTTCCTCTGCCAGAGGCAGGCCCAGTGCCGCCTGCTCCGCCGGGCCGAACACCCGGCGCACAAAGACCGCGCCATGGGGGCCCAGCAGGCTCTTTTCCATCCGCGCAATGCTGCACAGGTCGCAGCCGATTCCGTAGACCATGAAAAACCTCCTGAACGGAAAATCCGCTCCGTTCTTTTTACTCAAATTTTCAAAATTTTTTATTCAAAGTGTGCAAATTCCGGCTTGGAATCTTGAAGTCAGCGTTCATTTCGTGTACAATGGGCTATAAGTTCCAATGACCTCTCGGAATGGAATGCGAGAGGGATACCGAAGGGGGTGCATTGCGTGGGCGACGCGACTGCTATTTTTTCGATCCACGACAAAAAGGACTACGAGATTCACGAGATCGTACAGCAGGTGTACGATGCATTAAAGGAAAAGGGCTACAATCCGGTCAATCAGCTGGTGGGCTATATCCTGTCCGAAGATCCCACTTATATCACCACATACAAGGGAGCCCGCTCCCTCATCCGCAAAGTTGACCGTGACGATCTGCTGCAGGCCATGCTCCGCAGCTACCTGAACGTCTGAGCCGTGCTTACACAAGTCCGCTGCCTCGCAGGAGGCGGCGGGCTTTTATTTTGGCCAGCAGGCAAAGATCTGGTTCACCACCGTCTCATACTCCCAGCCTTCCCGGGCCTTGCGCAGGGGCTTTTCCAGTGCGTCGGCCCCATCGAAAAGGTGGATGAGGTAGAACCAGTGGGCCTTCATCCGGCTCACGGCACAGCTGGCCATCCCAAAGGCTTCGGTGTAGCCGTGATAGAGTTCATCATGGTAGCCGCGCAGTTCTTCCCGGGAAGCGGCAGGGCCGCCCACAGCCTTGCGCAGAAGGGCAGGGTCTGCGATGAGGCCCCTGCCCACCATGATGCCAGACAGTCCCGGAAATGCCGCTTCCAGTGCCCGCAGGTCATCCACGGTGGTCACATCGCCGTTGTAGCAGACCGGAGCAGTGCAGGCGGGCAGGTAGGCAGCAAAGGCTTCCCGGTCGGCCTGGCCGCGGTAGAGCTGTTTCATCACCCGGGGATGGATGGTCAGCTCGCAGAGGGGGTATTTGTTGTAAACGTTCAGGATCTCCCCGAACTCCTCCGCCTGGGCCACGCCCAACCGGGTCTTGACCGACACCGGCCCGCCTGCCTGCGAAAAAACAGCGTCCAGAAAGGCATCCAGCTTCTGCGGGTCCCGGAGCATTCCGGAACCTTTGCCCTTGGCTGTCACGGTGCCGGAGGGACACCCGAAGTTCAGGTTGACCTCGGTATAGCCCATCCGGCGCAGTTCCCCGATCATCCAGGCCGCAAGTTCGCCGTCCTTTGCCAGCAGCTGCGGGATGACCTGCACCCCCGGGTTGGCCGCCGGTTCCAGCTCAGCCATCTTCTTTTTGATGAGCACCCGGTTCTCCGGCGGCGAGAGAAACGGCGCATAATACCGTACCGGGGCCTCCGGTGCACCGAACCAGCGCTGGTGGGCCTGCCGCCAGATGCGGTCTGTCAGCCCCTCCATCGGGGCGGCGTAGTAGTTCATAACAGTTCTCCTTGGAATTGATGGGTTTATTGTAGCACAAAAAAAGCCGCTGCGCAAAAATTTCTGCGCAGCGGCTTGTGGGGTTACAGCTTATTCGGCAAACAGCGGGGTGGACAGGTAACGGTCGCCGGTATCGGGCAGCAGAGCAACGATCTTCTTGCCTGCGTTCTCGGGGCGCTTTGCCAGCTCCAGCGCAGCCCAGACCGCTGCACCGGAAGAGATACCCACCAGAACGCCTTCCTTGTGGCCGATCAGGCGGCCGGTCGCAAAGGCATCCTCATTGGTCACGGTGATGATCTCATCGTAGACCTTGGTATCCAGCACATCCGGCACAAAGCCCGCGCCGATGCCCTGGATCTTGTGCGCACCTGCAACGCCCTTGCTCAGCACAGGAGAGGAGGCAGGCTCCACAGCCACGACCTTGACATTGGGGTTCTTGCTCTTGAGGTACTTGCCCACGCCGGTAACAGTGCCGCCGGTGCCAACGCCAGCCACAAAGAGATCGACCTGACCATCGGTGTCCTCCCAGATCTCAGGGCCGGTGGTCTCGATGTGTGCCTGCGGATTGGCAGGGTTCACGAACTGGCCGGGGATAAAGGCGTTGGGGATCTCCTTTGCCAGCTCATCCGCCTTGGCAATGGCACCCTTCATGCCCTTTGCGCCCTCGCTCAGGACCAGCTCTGCGCCGTAAGCCTTCATCAGCTGGCGGCGCTCCACGCTCATAGTCTCAGGCATCACGATGATGATGCGGTAGCCCTTGGCAGCGGCCACAGCGGCCAGACCAATGCCGGTGTTGCCGGAGGTAGGCTCAATGATCACGGAACCGGGCTTCAGCTTGCCGGCGGCCTCGGCATCGTCGATCATCTTCTTGGCAATGCGATCCTTGACAGAGCCGGCGGGGTTGAAGTATTCCAGCTTGGCCAGAACGGTGGCCTTCAGGTCGGCTTCCTTCTCAATATGGGTCAACTCCAGCAGCGGAGTGTGGCCAATCAGCTGATCTGCGGAAGTGTAAATCTTGCTCATAGTAAAAGTCCTCCCTCTGCGGGCGCAGAGCCCGGGATGTTATTCTGACGCATTCCATATTTCCTGTAAACCAACATGGTTTGTAGGTTTGATGGTATTATAGTCCTCTTTTCCCCCTTTGTCAATGGAAAAACGAAAAAGCGATTGAAAAGTTACAAACCCTGTTGTATAATAGGTTTGTTAATGAGAAGAGGACAACCCCACCATCCATGCCTGCGCATTGCCGCCCCTGACTGGGCCGCTGGCGCAAAGCGTCTGAGGGGTTGATAAGGAGAAAAGCTATGATCGTTTCAACCAAGGGCCGTTATGCACTGCGCGTAATGATCGACCTGGCCGAACACCAGGCGGAGCGGTATGTGCCGCTGAAGGAGGTCGCCGAACGGCAGGAGATCTCGGAAAAATATCTGGAAAACATCCTGAAGGTACTGGTGCAGAACGGCTTTCTGGAAGGTCTGCGCGGCAAGGGCGGCGGCTACCGGCTGACCCGTACCCCCGACCAGTACACCGTGGCAGAGATCCTGCTGCTGACCGAGGGCAGCCTTGCCCCCGTGAGCTGCCTTGTGCCCGGTGCTCCCGCCTGCGAACGGCTGCCCAACTGCCGAACCTATGCGATGTGGAAGGGCCTGAACGACATGATCGCCGACTACTTTGGCAAGATCACTCTGGCCGACCTCGCTGCACCCGATCAGGCAGGGAATGATTATATCATCTAAATGACAGAAACAATACAACAGCCCTGTCGCTCGATGATGAGCAGCAGGGCTGTTGTGCTGGGCTTCATTTCGCCTTTGCATAGCGGGCAAATCATAATCGCCCATCTCACAGGCCAAACAGATCGGAGTGCGTACCGGTGCGATACAAATACAGCTCTGTTTCCGTCTGGTAGTAAACCAGCATCCAATCCGGTTGAATGTGGCATTCCCGGTGGGGGATATAGTTGCCTGTCAAGCTGTGGTCTTTGTTTTGAGGTGGAAGTGCTGCCGGAATAGCTAACACGTTAATAATCTGCTGGAGTTTGGCCATGTCATAATGCCGCTTCTGACACACCTTCAAATCCCTCTTGAACTTGGTGGAGTATTTTACTTCAAGCACTTTCGTCCTCCAGCAGTGAACTAATCAGGTTTTCAACGGGGCCGATATAGGTGTGCCCGCCACCATTATCCAATTCTTCAAATGCTTCCAGCGTGTCGGCATTCGGTGTTTCACTTTCATCCGGGATGGCCGCTCCCTGCAAGTAAGCAATAATATACAGCAACTTGTTTTCCGGCACTTGGTCAATCAAGCTCTTTGCCAATTCTCTTGTACTCATGTTGCACCTGTCCTTTCGTATGGATATTATGCGCATTCTTCCACGGCAGTTTTCCCCTCTGATACCGCGTGTTCTTTCAAAAACTGTTCCGCTGCCTGTTTCAGAACAGCGTTGGGGGTGGTCCCCGCTGCGGTACAGGCCTCCCGGAACTGGGCCGCAAAATCCTTACGGACCTTACAGCCCAAAATCATCATATGGGCCTTGTCCCACTTGGCATTTGCCTTTTTCTTCGCGTCAGACAGCATATTCAACCTCTTTTCCGGCGGGGCTGTTATAAAATGCCTATTCTGCCCCATAAACAATATAGCACTTTTCGTCCTTGTTGAACAGTGTAAAGCTGTACAAAGTTCACGGTTCAACTCTGTCTGTTCTGTCAGCAGTTTTTGAGCCAATAGCGCACAAAAGACGCACAAACCAGAGTTTTCAGAGCATTTATACAACAAATAAAGCCACGATGCAATCGCCATTTCCGGCGCTGTATCGTGGCTTTTATCCTGGTCGGAGTGGCGAGACTCGAACTCGCGGCCTCCTGCTCCCAAAGCACCCACTGACGTGGGAATAACGGTGAAATAAACGATGATGCGATAAATATAGAAAGCAGAATCAGCACTGAAGTGCAACTTTTGGAACAATATTTGCACATTTTTTGCACGTGAAAACAAGAATGGGCATCCTGTCAATAGCTGAACGATGATGATTTTGCTATACTCTTCTCAGAGAACGATTCCGGAATTTGAGAAGAAAGGAGCAAGAGCACACAGATGGCAAAAGACACGATGGATGGACTGATAGAGCGCAAAAACAAAAAGGGAGAAACGATTGGATTACAGCTGCGAATCACAGTAGGCTCAAAAGGCGGCTATATCTGGCTGACAAAGAGTGTGCGCTATAACCCGGAACTGAAACCATCACAAGCTCGAATTGAGGCCCGTGCATCGCTTGACCATTGGGCCAACGAAGAGCGGAAAGAGTATGAGCATTATCTTGTACTGCGTTCTTCTGGGCAGCTTCCAGCAGATGAGCATAAAGATTATCGTGTCTATCGCGCAAACCGGGAACAACGGCAACAGAGTCAGGCAGAGGACAAAGCAACTCGTAATATATCGTTTGAAACGTTTGTCAAAGAGCATTGGCTGCCCGACCATGTGCATGATGGACAACACAAGCCATCGACCATTTCAGAGTATGAATATAACGCCGCCCACTTGATCGGTTCTTTTGGCTCAATGCGGATGAATGCAATCAAGGCTGAGGATATCAAGCGGTATATCAACAAGCTGCAAAGAGAAAAGAGTGAGGATGGCAGCAAACAGCTTTCTGATTCGACCAAGTTCCAACGCTTCAAGGCTCTTCGGAATATTCTGCGGTACGCCTATCAAATGGACTATCTTGCAGTAAACCCACTGGATAAGATACCATCGGCACAGCTTCCACACAAGCCGCGTCCAAAGTTGCGAGAAGGGGAAGACTTTATGAACAAGGAACAGGTGCAGCAATATATTCAGTGTCTGAATGAAGAACCGCTTTTCTATCGCACCATGGTAAACCTAATGATCTTTACAGGACTCCGCCGGGGAGAAGTGATCGGTTTACAGTGGGGTGACATCGACATTGAACAGAAAACGTTACAGGTTGTTCGGAATGTGATTCGGGACACCAAGAGCGAAACAGGAATCTATATTGGAACGCCAAAAACAGAGGACGGGGCACGCACAATCGCCCTATCGTCTTATCTGACCGGACTGTTGAAAGGCTGGAAAGAAGAGCAAGCAACCCGGCGGGGTGTGTTATTGCCGACCGCTTATGTGTTCTCCAATGCCGAAGACCCTTATTGGCCGCTCTATCCAACGACGGTGACGGCGTGGGTCCATGATTTTGAAGTAAGACACGAACTGCCTAAAGTATCTCCACACGATTTGCGGCACACAGCGGCTACACTGGCATTACAGAGCGGGGCAAACCTCAAGACGGTGCAGGATATGTTAGGCCACGCAGATTTTAAGACGACAGCAACCTACTACACCGGTATCACGGAGGAAACACGTCACGAGACAGCGGCGGCAGTAGAAGCGCTGGTATTCGGTGCGTAACGTGCAATTATCGAAGCGGCGGCAAATTTCCGTGCTTTTCTTATAGAGATACACACATTTTCGCCTATTGAAAGGAATCACCGGAACAAAGACAGAAAATATCAAGGAACAGACAGCAATTCGACAGATAGGAGCGAATAATTTGACCGGTTGAAAACATTGTGGAAAGATGTTGAAAGCTCTGAATTTCAGGTCGATATGGGGAGATGGAATAGAGAGCTGTACCTGCTGAAATCATCTCAACACTGAAATTTTAATCCGCCCCCCTCTACGCGAAGCGTTCATTGACTTATTGATTGTCGTATCTTATAATAATTTTAATGGTCAAATAAAATTATTTGTCAATGAGGTGATATAAGTGAAATTTGGTGATATGAAAATAGATGTACCATTTGAAGGAATTGTTGAAAGAAGTGAAGACTTCGGATTTATAACAAAATACCGTATAGCAATGGAAGGGAAAAGGTTACTTGAAAAACATCCAGAATACAAATATTTGAAAGAAGATCCAACATTAAAAGCCAAAAACGACTTTTATTGTTCTGTGACCTATGCATACATGGTTGATCAAATTTTAAAAGAAAATCCAGAATTTAACCCATGTCACAAAGAAATGATCTCGAAAGGCTATGAAGTTAACACTGTAGACGGGGTGAAGACACGTTACCTATATTCAAATTATGATTTTCTTTGGAAATGCGTTGATCTCTTTACAGAGAAGCAGCATCCTGGAACACTAGCATGGCGAGCAAAAAGAAAAGCTCAAGAGAAACAAGCCAGAGACAGACAGATGTTGGAAATGGAAATTGCCTATGAAGTCAAACATCCTCATGTCGTCTGTCCCTACTGCAAATCAACTAACACCGAAAAGATCAGCACCGTAAGCCGCGCCGTATCTGTGTCTCTCGTGGGCGCTGCCAGTGGGAAGATAGGAAAACAGTGGCATTGTAAGAACTGTGGCAGCAACTTCTAAGCGCCGCAGGCTGTCAGGAAAGATAATATCAATTTTCTTGAGGAGAAAAGAAATTATGGATAATAAAACAATTGAAATTTGTCCACATTGTGGCCGTTTAGCTTGGTGGCCAAAATTTGCGTGCTATCATTGTGGATGTCTGTTGACTGATTATAAAAAATGGATGAAAGCAGATGATGTAGGAAAAGCTGAGATTTTATCAAAAATGAAACAGCCAAAAGAATACAAACCAATGTATGGCCCAGATTACTACCCCGAAAGGCTGGAAGAATTTGATAAAGTCGATGCCCAGATTCGTAAATATCTCTCAGAGCAGGGGAGTAAGCCACCCGAAAAGAAGCCAACCCCGAAGTACGTTCCAAAGTGCCCGACCTGTGGATCGCCTGATATCGAAAAGATTTCTGGTACATCCAAAGCAGTGTCATTCGCTCTGTTCGGTGTCTTCTCTAGTAAAGTGCGTCATCAGTTCAAGTGTAAGAATTGTGGGTATGAGTGGTGATAAAAGAAAAGCCCTGCTGCTCGATGGTGAGTAGCAGGGTTATATTATTTGAGAGCAGAGATTGGGAATATCAGGCATTTTTTCGTGTCATTCTATAACAGAAACACGCTTTTTTGCCGATTACAGTTCCTCAAAGGTATAGTATTGGAGTTCGCCTTTCTGGTGCTTTCGTTCACCATATTTGACGATTTGAACGTTGAACTTTTTCAGTTCTTCTTTGACAGCTGCCATTGTAGCGCCCTCAGACTTTGCTCGACCGGGTTTTACTCCCAGCTGTGCCAGCATGGTTACGTTCTGGCGAATTTCCTTTTTGGTCATAGGTTGCTCCATGTGTTCGGTAATATAATCTGCCAAATCAGCCGTGAGATAGGATTGAGCCCTATGGTGTAGACAAGGGTCAATGCATTCGGTTAGAACACGCCGATAACCGCAAGCATACATGGACCACAGAACATCTCGCTGATAATCGTACAGCATCAACTTCATTTCATTGATGTGATATGCCTGTTCTTTATGGTTGAACTTGACCACAGAGCTTTTACCAAGACGGTCATCGATATCGTAAAGAGAACAATAATGCTTCCATACTTCTCCACCATCTCGATAAAAGACCGCTGGTTCCCATTTCTCGCTGATTTCTTTGAAAAGTGGCAGAAGTTCTTCCCGGCCTTTTCCACGAAGATACAGTTTGCAGGTGTCGGTTGCGTCGAGCGGACGCTTCCGACCAATCTCCTGAATTACTTCTATCGGGTCCCACTGTTCAATGATCATGTGTTTTAAGGCGCGATCTTTGATATCGACACCATTATAGAGTGCAGTTGTCGTGAACAGAATTTGCTTGCGAAGCGTTCCGTCTGGGTTGATGCAGTCTTCCAGCGCATCTATTGGGCCATCTTTGTGGTGCTTAGAACAGTAGTAGCTGGCGGAATCACCGTACTTCTTTTTCATCTCCACCAAAGTATCACGTTTTGTGACGAACACCATGGCCTTTTCATCCGCCGGGAGATGGTCAAGGATGTCCTGCCGCTCCGCATCCCGATAGAAGAAATAGACCTTTGATATGTGGTCATAGTTCTTTGGAATGCAGTAGTAGCGTTCAGGCAGAATAGAACCGTCTTCACCCCACCGGTCAAAAAGCAGACATCCGGTTGCGCTCATGTAGATTACAACCTTTTCAGGCACAAGCCGCTCGATGCACTGGAAGGAAAGCTCTGTGGTGTGGTTGAAGTCCGAATCGGCGACGAAGTAGTGTGCTTCATCACAGACAATATAGGTATAGGAATCCAACCACTTCTTGACCCATTCCGGTTTCCGCTGCTGCCAGTATTCGATTTTTTGATAAGTCCAGACGCGGATAAAACGAGAATTAGAAGCGTTTAACTCTATTTCATCCAACTTGTCCGGACTGTCGTATTGGGTAAGGTCAATTCCTACCCCGCTCTCGATAATTTTTCGGATGTCCTGGGATTTAAGCGAGACACGATTGCAGAGAAGCAGGATTTTTATAAACCGCCGCTCTTTCTTGCTCCGCTCCAAAGCCCACGGCAAAAGCTGTTTGATGATAAAGCTGGTCTTTCCGGTGCCTGTTCCGGCATCAAACACGACGCGGCCATTCTTCCAGCCCTTGAAGGAATCTCCGACCAGATCAGAGATAAAGGTGGGTTCGTTCTAAGATTTTTTCAGTCGCATAATAACTTCTCCTATATAATAAATAGTGTGACAGTGACGCACAGGCTGAGATGTACCCGGCGGCACTGGGTGTTTTTTAGCACCAACAAAATTGGAAGCGGTATGTCAATGATGACAAGTGTACAACCTTTTGTAGTGCAAATTTAATATACCACGTTGTGTGGAAATTGTCAAGGGCTGTCAATGAACCGTTGCGGCGTGGTTGCACATTTTTTGCACACTTTCAAGAATCGCTCGTCAATTTCACCAATAAAACAAAAAAGCACGCCAATTATTAACGAACTGACGTGCATTTTCAAATCGGAGTGGCGAGACTCGAACTCGCGGCCTCCTGCTCCCAAATCATGGAATCATCGTATTTGAATGTTTCCGATTGTTTCACTTTATATAGAAGCATCGTCGTTTTTGTTCTTCTCCGTCTGCGCCCGTGGTTGGCTGTTTCCGGTAAGTAAGGCACAAATAAGGCACATTCCAAATGGTGCATCATCCCATAAAACGAACACTATGAAAAAGCAACCGGCTCACCAGAACGTGGTAAACGTCCCTGTGAGCCGTTTTTATTATGCGTGGGTCTTTTCTTTGATACGGTCAAAAACAACGTCCATTGCGTCAGATGCAGCCGCGTCCGCTGTTTTGATAAATTCCGCGTAAACATCTACTGTGGTTGAGGTCTGCGCATGCCCCAAACGCCCGGCAACCGTCACAATAGGCACATGGGCGGCTATCATCAGGCTGGCGTAGGTGTGGCGCAAGCTGTGGACAGTGACCGCCGGGAGATCGTGTTCCCGCATGAATTTGGGAAACCACGTTGTCACCTTGTTCAGATCCAGCGGCGAACCATCCCACCGGGTGAAAAGCAGATCATTCGGCACGGCCTTGCCGTTCTCTATCTGCACAGTGCTTGCCCATGCCGTGCCTATCTTCATGCGCTGGCCGCGCTGGTACAGTTGATACTCCTTCAGCATATCCAGACAGTTAGAACCTACCTTGAATGTGCGGTTTGACGCTCTGGTTTTCGGCTCTGTGAAGATCAGACCTTGGTGCGGAATGTATTCCATAGTGCGGTTGACCGAGATCGTGCCTTTTGCAAAGTCGATATCAGACCAGCGCAGACCGCATATTTCGCCCCGGCGCATACCGGTGAACAGGCCAAGCTGTACAATTGCGCTGTATTGCGGAGGTGCATCGTGCAGGGCCGCAAGCAACTTTGCAACGTCTGTTTCTTCGAGATAGGATACAGACACCGCTGCTCCTTTAGGCGGTTCAGCCCTTTTTACCGGGTTATCCTGCACAATACCCCATTGCACAGCCTTTGTAAAGACGCTGGACAGCATCCTGTGATAGTGCTGCACTGTGTTCCCGTTCAGCTTGCCGCCCTCTCTGGCGTGCTCTGTAAATGCTTTGGAGAAGGGCAGCCCGGCGGCGCTGGAAACCTTTTCCGCTGTTGTCCGGCTTACACCCTGCCCGGCGCAAATGCAGGTCATGGAGCGGCCACCGATCCCGGCGGCTTTGGTCATTTCCTGCCGTTGGCCGCGTGGCAGCAGCTCCAGCAAGGCCGTTGTTGCCGTATAGGTAGAATCCCTGCGCGCCCCGGCGCTTTCCAGATCGTTATAAAACAGCATCAGGTGCGCAGGCTTTATCTGACTGACTTTCAGGTGGCCCAACGCCGCAGAGATACGCGGCCTTAGATAGCGATACTCTGACGCGGTCTTTGGTTTGCACTTTTTATCAATATACTGCTCAAACCAGCGGTCAAGAAGATCATCTAGCTTCATATCTGTGTCGAGGTTCAAGCCGTTGTGCACTTCCTGCTCAAAGGCATCTGCCTGCCGCTGCAGCTCCTTTTCCAGCTTCTTCCCGGTCAAGCCCGGCGGGGGTGTATAGGTGCGGTTTACCAGCACTTGCCGCCCTTCCCTGTCGTATCCGTTGGAAACTCGGAGACAGTAGGAGCAGGAACCATCTTTCTTTGTGCGCTTTATGATTTTCGCCATACTTGCACACCTCTTTACAAAAATTCGATTCACAGAAATTTTACATTTTAGAAAATCAGCTACTAAGTTTGTAAACTATTGATACAAAATTCCATGTTCCCGGATAGGATGGTGTCAAGCGTATCAAAAAAGCAAAAAAAGCCTAAAACACCACAAAAACGTGTAAACACGTCTAAACACATCTAATAAACTAACAGGCATAAACTAACAAATGCATCTCTCGATTTTTTGTGAAAAAATATTACAATTCATATTTTTTCAACAACTAGGAAATCGGATACTAGCCATATTGACCGTTTTTGTGAGCTGTGGCATCATGTAAGCACAACAACCGCAACAGAAATTGTTTGCAGTTTTAGCATATCACTTTGAACAGCTCTACACAAGAGAGAAAGGGAAATTTATGAATATTTTATCCAGCAATTCAAAACCAAACCGCGATATTCGTCTTGCCGTTGCAGATGAAGGGTTTTACCTTTGGCAGCTTGCGGCAGAACTGGGCATCACAGACGGAACCCTTTCTAAAAAACTTCGCCGTGAACTTTCAGAGAAAGAAAAGCGAGATTGCTTCGCCGCCATCGAGCGGATGAAAAAAGCTAGACAGAAGCCTGATCGAGTTTGACCATCAAATTTTTTCGATTCACTCCTCAAGTGAATCAATTTCATCAATAATTTCAGATGTGCAAAAGCGGCAGCATTTATCCATAAATCAAGTGAGCATCCCTCTGTAAATCTATTGCAAAACAAGGTAATCCGTTGCAAAGCGTGATACTGGATATCACCAGATGACACTAGATGGATTTTGACGCAAAGGGCTTCATTTCAACAATGGTTCATGGCATCAATCTTTAATCAAAATTCAGCGGTATTGCAAAGATTTTTGTTTTATGCTTTACTGCTGTTACGCCACAAAAACAACGTTTTGAGTACACCGAGGAGGTGCATAAAATGGATTTAGTCCGATACCCAGTCATGAAGAGCGTAAAGGATGCAGCCGCCATCTACAACCTATCTCCGGCCTACATTCGCCGCCTTTGCCGAACCGGTAAAGTGCGTTTTGTCAATGCAGGTCACCGCTGGCTGGTCAACATGGATAGTCTTGCCCGATACTTCGAAGCGGGAGACCCCGGCTCTGTGGGGCAAGATGAAACTGTAGGCAGCATCCGCCGGGTAGCGAGGTAAAGAATGGCAAACAAAAGGATGTTTTCTATTGATGTGACCGAAACAGATTCCTTCTTGGAAATGCCGCTGACCGCACAGGCTCTATATTTTCATCTTGGAATGCGGGGTGACGATGACGGGTTTGTGTCAAATCCACGCTCTATCATGCGTGTTGCCGGGTGCAGCGAAGGCGATTTAGCGATACTTGCGGAAGCTGGTTATATCATCTCCTTCCGTTCCGGCGTTATAGTGATAAGCGACTGGAAGGTAAACAACAATCTTCGGAATGATCGGTACAAACCGACCACCTTCCAATCTGAGCGCTCAATGCTTTCAGAAACGGCGAATAAACGCTATATTTTAAACAGCACACCAACTGGAAACCAAATGGATACCATTGGTATACCATCTGACAACCAGGTGACACCCCAACCTAACGTAACCCAACGTAACCCAACCCAACGCAGCAGTAGCGGCAATGACACCGCCACCGCCGCCGTTTCGCACGTGGATTCAGACCTTGCCGAGATCGTGCAGCACTTTGAGCGGGTGATAGGCATCTTCCCACGTTCGGCACTGGAAAAGCTGCAACGCTACCGCGCTTCTATTCCCTCAGAGGTAATCTGTGAAGCCTTTGACGAGGCTGCCGAAAGTGGTCACCGGTCATGGAAGTACGCCAACGGCATCTTGAAAAGCTGGCAAGCTGATGGTGTGCGCACACTGGGCGACGTGGAAGCCCGCCGGGAAGCCCGAAAGAAGCCAGAACAGCCGCAGGAAAGAAAGTTTGAGGTGCTGACATGAACATTCACAAGGTTTTACTGGGTGCAATCCTCATCAAGCCAGACCTTGCGCCCTACTCTCTGCCGGATTTGGAAATCGAACACTTTCCCCCAGACCTTCAGCCGGTGTTTGCGGCTCTGTCCGGTCTCTGGAACGCGAAGGGCAAATTGGATGCAGTGGCAGCCTGCGCCCGCTATCCAGAGCAGAAAACCGCTATTCTGGACTGTGCGCAGGAATGCGAAGCCGAGTGCATCCGCATCACCCGCGAGAACGTGGAGAGCTGGACGCAGCTCATTCGGGAACAGGCAGCCTTGACCCAGTTCCAGAGTCTGGCCCTGCAGGCTGGCAGCGCTCAGACCACCTTTGCAGACTTGCCGGAACTCTACAGCCGGATGGGTGAGGCACTGACCCTTGACCGAGAAGGACAGGATTTCAGACCTATCGGGGAGCTGGTAGATGATTATGTTCGGCATCTCGATGATAAGCCGAACTACATTCCCACCGGGCTTTCCGTGCTAGATAAGCACCTCAAGCTATCCCCGGGCAATCTGTTTATCATAGGCGGCAGACCCAGCGCAGGCAAAACGGCTTTATCCTTGCAGATGGCTTGTGAGATGGCCCGGCGGGGGCTGAGAGTGTGTTATTTCTCGCTAGAAACCGGCCCGGACACTCTTGCCGCCCGCATCATCGCGAACCGTCTGGCGGCCCCGCTGGCCGATGTGAGGGAAAAACGGGTACCACAGTCCGAGCTTGACGGCCTTGCAGACCTGCACAAACTGCCGTTGCTTATCCGTTCGGCATCGAGTAAAAGTGTTGGGTGGATAAAGGCGCAGGCCCAGCGGATGAAAGCGCAGGTCGTTTTTATCGACTATCTGCAGCTGTTGGCAGACGGCAAGGCTAAGGATAGGTATCAGCAGATCACCGGCATTTCCATTGCCCTGCACGAACTGGCACAGACGACCGGCATCCTCGTGGTAGCACTGGCCCAGTTGAACCGCAATGCTGCACACGCATCCCCCAGCACCGCCGATCTGAAAGAATCCGGCCAGCTGGAACAGGACGCGGACGCTATTCTGCTCTTGTCTGGTGATGAAGCGAAATACCAAGCCATCCTCGCAAAAAATAAGGAGGGGCGCGTCGGCGAAATCCCTCTGACCTTCGACAAGCCCCGCCAGCGCTTTCTCGCCGTCACGAGTGAACTGGAAGGGAGGTGAGTACATGGAACGCAGCCCAAACCGACCACGCCGCCGGGAACCGTACCATTACGATGCAACCGGCGCACAGTATATCGCCTGTATCGAAACGGCTCTGCAGCATGGGTCAAGCATCCCTCTGCACGTCTTGCAGATGATCTATCACATGCTGCAGCCGTATGGGCCGAGTGGAGACTCGAAGAAATGAACCGAGAACTAAAAAAGGCCACCCTATGTGTTACCAACACATAGAGCAACCAGAGCGCGGGCAATCAATGAAAAAGTGAAAGCTGCTGACGCTGTTTTGAAGCAGTGCAACGGTCAGACACAGCTTGCCCCCCGGGCGAAATCTAAATTTCCAAATAGCTCAAAGCTAGAGGCATTTGCTAACACGGCTACGCGCGTGTATCGTGTCCATAAATTCCCGCCCGGCGGGTACATAAGGCCGTTGTCACTCTATGTGGCAGCGGCTTTTTTCTGTGCCGGGGTCGTGAAATACGAGGGGGTCTGCCGGGATGGGGTAACAAAACGTTATCCCATCGGGCAGCACTCACTTTCCCCAACGAGCTGGGGAAATATGCTCAATTTTGAGCACATCTTTCGGCACGACTGCCGAATATTGGCTACTAAAATTTTAGTAAGCGATTTTTCCCAGTTTTACGGGGAAGCATCGCCACAAGTGGTAACGGCGTGCACACGTCTGTGCATGTTTCCCAGCTTGTTGGGAAGATTCTTCGCCACGAGTGGCGAAAACCGATGCACCTTCCTATTCGACCACTTGTGGACGAAAAAACGTTGCCAGAAGTGGCAACGTCGCATCATGTTGCGATCTTTTTCGGAAAAATCCGAAAAACTCACGGCGCTCATTTTTGAGCTCCGTCCCCACAAGTAGGTATGCCTAAAAATGGGCACCCCCGCAACGGCCTAAATTCGGGTGAGGTGTGCCAGACTCACCCCATCGATTAAAGGACCTCGCGTTTCACGACTCCCTTTGACGGCTGAAATTTAAGCTTTCCTGCCTAGTAGCCGATTTTTCGGCCACTAAACAATATCCTCTGGCAGCTGAATTTTCAGCCGCCGGTTACACTCTACTACTTCCCGGCGGTGCGTAACGAAACGGTATGCACCTCAAAGTCTGCAAATCACCACGCCAGACAGTACGCTGCTGGCACTCCCTGAAACGGGGTGTACCAATATACCTGCCGACAGTAGATCATCTGCAAGGGGGGCGGCGTTTTACCACCCCCTTAGGGCTACGGCGTTTCACCGTATACCTGTGCAGGTGATTTCCCATCAGTGGGTAGGTCAATACCACCCCGCTGCCCTATTTCAGAGCGTACGGTGTCCCAAAGTAAAGCCTGCTTGCAAGGGGTGAACGAATCGTTTTCCCCCCCCTCTGTCAAAACGACAGACCAGCCAGGCGGGGCATCGCATTTCACGACACCCCTAGACCCCGTTCCGTTTTGGAACCTTCATCTGGTGGCCGAAAATCAGGCTACCAAAGATCACAGCGCAGTTTTGCGCGCTGATTTCCAAGCCGCTGCATATCCGCCGGGGTATCCCCAGTTTTGGGGAGACCTAGAGCATCTCAACAGTGTTACGGGATATTTTTCGCTCAGACACAGCATAGAAAATAAACTGCCATTCGCTTTTTCTATGCAGCCAAGCATGATATAATAGAGATATAAATCGGACTTCATTCACATTTCCGGGATTGGCCGGACAATTTTGTCCCACCAATGAACCGGCGCAAATTTGAGCGGGTTGGAAAGGGTGTGTCCCAAAATGGACAGCCCCCGGCGACCTGCGGTTATTGGTTCCCGATTTTTGAGAAACCAATGTTGTGTGCTCATTTTTGAGCGGGCAATCTCGCTTTTCAGATCTGGAAGGCAAACGGTCGACAGTTTTATCCACCGTGCAACGCGGTCAAAAATGGCCGGGTTCAAAACGGCTCCCCTGTTTTGGGGTTATGGTCAGGGCCGATTTTTCGGCTGTGCGGGGTCTGCGAAGTTTTGCGCATACTCTGGGGTGTCGTTAATTTTGACGAGACCCGGTGAAGGGGGTCCTGTCAGGATGGACACCCCGGCGGAGAATCCTGTCGCGGTTTGCTACACTATTTCACGAATGTCCAAAATGGCACCCGTCAGAACAAACAGGGGCCGCAATCTGGTTACGACCCTATTGCTCAAAAATGAGCGAAAGTACTACCCTTCCTAAAATGGAAAATAGGTTTCGCTTCTCGTTTTCGGGAAGCGAGAGGACATGGCCCTTTTCCACACTTGTGCGGAATTCGCGGCAGAACAAATAAAAAGACTATCACACAAAATTGTGCAATAGGCTACGCGGGTAGATATGCGCAAAACTACGCACATCTTTGGTCAGCACTGAAAATTGAGTTTTGATAGCCCCGGCGGTTTTTTCGATTTTTGAGAAAAACCTCTCAAGACAAAGGAGAGCGGAAAAATCCGCCGTCAACTGGCAGCGGATTTTTCCGCCACGAAAAGGACAGTCCAAAATTGGGCTGTCCCAGAAAACAGACCTCCCCAATTTTGGGGAGATGTGTCCAGCTTTGGACTGATCTATGCGCCGCCGGGGTGCTCAAAAAAGCTATTGGACAAAAATGACCAAAACCTCCAAGCGGCGGTGAAGCGGTGAAAAAATGGCTTTTTCGCAGTTTTGAGCTTGAGTAAAAGGTGGGTGCTGAATCGCCACCCTGCTCGTGAATGTGCGGATTTGTACGACATAAAAAAAGGCACAGCAAAGTGACATCGAATAGCATTTTATTGCCATAGGATCTGTTTAATAGTACAATAAGAGCGTATGACGGCCACACGAGCCGCTATGCGCTCTTATTGCACATTACTGCACACATAAAAAAGAAGTCTGTGCGAATCAGTGCGACATAAAAAAGAACGTGTTCCGCCGGGTGATTTTGCTTTGCTCTCGGCACCTGTTTCTCTTTATGTTTCAATCGATTTATGGTATAATATTCACATGGAAATCCGTTTTATTGTGCTTATAATCCAATCGAATCAGAGGTGATTTTCATTGGCAACGATAACCGAGAAACTTGTTCTGAAAGATGTGTTTTCAGAAACGTTTGCACGATATATCAAGGCCGCTCAAAAGGCAGCGTCTGCAACTGCTGATGCTCAAAAGGCACTTTATGGGTTTATGGCCGCCAGCCAGATCACAGCTGCTCAACAGCATGCCTCTACTACGGCTGCCCAGCAGAACGCCGGTGCCCAGGAACAGGCCGCGCAGGATATGACAGCTGCCCACCAAGCCGCCGAAGCGCTGACCCAAACGCTGGGCGCACTCACACAGGCGGCAGAGAGCACTGCCGCCGCCCAAGCCTCTGTGGCTGATTCTGCACAGCACACGGCGGTTAGCCTGACCGCAGCAGCAGAAGCCGCCACGAAGAGCACAGAGGCCATGAATAACGCAGCCCGGCACAGCCAGCGTTTCCGTAGTGAAACCCATCTTGCAACGCAGACTGCCAGCGGCATGGTTCAGGAACTGAAGCGGCTGGCAAGTGCATACCTCAGCATTCAAGGTCTCAAAAAAGCCGTTGATCTGTCTGACAGTCTGGTCTCCATGCGTGCCCGGCTTGATCGAATGAACGACGGCCTGCAGACAACGCAGGAGCTGGAAACGATGATCTACCAGTCGGCCCAGCGTTCCCGGGGCAGCTTCACCGACACGATGGGGCTGGTCTCCCAGCTGGGCACGATGGCCGGGGATGCGTTCAACAGTTCTAAAGAGATCGTGCAGTTCGCAGAGCAGCTGAACAAACAGCTGGCCCTTTCCGGCGCGTCCGGTTCGTCTGCGCAGGCCGCGATCCTTCAGCTGGAACAGGGCCTTGCATCCGGTGTTCTGCGCGGCGACGAGCTGAACAGCGTCATGGAACAGGCCCCGGCCCTTGCAAAATCCATTGCGGACTATATGCAGGTCAGCGTGGGCAAGCTGCGCGAGATGGGCTCTCAGGGCCAGATCACTGCCGACATCGTGAAAAACGCTCTGTTCGATGCAGCACAAAAGACAAACGAAGAGTTTGAAAAGACCCCTATGACCTGGGCGCAGGTCTGGACGGTGGCAAGCAATACCGCCGTCCGGGCACTTGACCCACTGCTGACGGCAATCAACTGGGTGGCAAACAATCTGGAAACCATCGGCCCAATTATTTTCAGCGTTGGAGCGGCTTTTGGTGTGTTCGAGACATTGACACATCTGACCCAGGCATGGACGGTTGCCATTACCGCAGCAAAAACGGCACTTGCTTTAATTGGGCCGCAGGGCTTTGCAATCGCCGCGCTGGCAGGAATTATCTATGGCGCATCTGGCTCCTTTATGGAGTTTGCAAGTTCTGCACAAAATGCGGCTGGCATGGTCTTTGGAAGTTTTGCCGCATTGGGGGCCTGGCTTTACAATTCGTTTGCCGTCCAACTGATGACAATGTTTGCAGCAGCAGGAAACTTTGTACGAAATGTGTTCAATGATCCGGTACAGTCCATCGAATATCTATTCTATGACCTTGAAATCTCCGTTCTGAAAGTATTCCGAAATATCGCCGATGGTGCCGGAAAACTGCTTGCCTTGATTCCAGGGTGGGAGAACAACATTGTAACAAACTTTGCAAGTTTTATTGATGAAAAAATTTCACGAACCTCTTATGATCTTCAGTATGCCAAGAGGGCTGGAGGCTATAAAACTTACTATAATGCTCCCAAAGAAATTGATTTGGGAAAAGCGTACCAGACCGGATATAATTTCGGTTCCAATCTGGATATCGCTGGCACTTTCGGAAAGACGGGCAATGTGGGAACCATTGAGATCCCGCAGGCGGCCAATATTACGGATTTGCTTTCCAACATCAACAAGAACACTGGGAAAATTGCCAAAACGGTGGATATGTCTGATGAGCAAATCAAAATGCTGGTAGATGTGGCAGAACGCAAGTACGTCAATAACTATAATCGAAGCGACCAAGTACAGCAGGTGTTCAATATCAACGGCCAGAATACCGGCAACACGAAGCAAGATGCTCAGGCAATTGCAGATATTTTGCGGGATAAGCTAGTTGATCTAATGAATGCAGGTAGTAACGTCACTGTTGGATAAAACGCACCTCAAATTTTATCATGGCGCTTCAAAGCGGCGGTAAAGCGCTGATAATCAAAACGCATCGTTTTAAGAAGTCGCAAAATTGCGCACTAAAAAAGGGCCTCTATTTTGCGGCTGAACACTTCAAATGTTGAAAAAAGTTGACCGAAAAAAGAGGTGCTGAAATGAAGGAAAATCGACCAAAACAGACCGACCAGCAGGCCACCAACGCAGCCCTCGCCGCTCTGGCCGCCGCCGGGAACAGCTTTGCACTGGGCCAGCTATGGGAAGTAAACAAGGGCTTTCTGCACCGGTTGTTCTGGCAATGGTACAGCCAAAACAAGGCCGTTGCAGACAATGCAGGTTTGACGCTGGAAGATTTTGACCAGGAGGCATTCTTTGCCGTTCAGGCCACTGCCATAGCCTACACCCCAGAGAAAGGCGCATTCACGACCCTGTTGTATTACTACGTGCAAAGTCAGATCAATAAGGCCGTATTCGGCGAACACCGGCGCAACATCACCACCGAAGACGGCAAGCGAGTGGCCGTGTCTGCCAACCCTCTGAACGACTGTACAAGCCTTGATGCACCCTTAGACGGTGAGGATAAGGGGAGCAGCACCAAAGGGGAGACCATCGAAGACCCGGCGGCTACACAGGCATTCCAGACCGCCGAGGATGATCTATACACCGAAGAGCTGCACAATGCCCTTGAAGACGCTATGACAAAGATCCTGACCGATCAGGAAGCCCACGTTTTGCGCCGCCGGTATTATGACAGTCAGACCTTACGGGCCATCGGTGAAGAACTTGGAGTGCATTGTGAGCGAATCCGGCAAATAGAGAGGAAGGCTTGCCGGAAGCTGTCTGGCCTGTCCTCTATCCAACGTTGGCATGATGACGTAATCACAACAAGAGCGTGGCGCGGCACTGGCTGGAACGCATGGAGCCGCTACGGCAGCGTTCAGGAGCGCACCGCGGAATATCTGGAAGAGAAAGAAGAAGAACGCTTTAACTACTACGCATGGCGTGATCAGATGATCCGGGAACACTACGCAGACCTTGAAGCAGCTGGTTATTTTGACCGCCACCCGGAATGGCGGGCCAGCCTAGAACCCCGGACGGATTCCAAAGAATCCACCCCGCCCGGCGGCGAGGTGTAACACACTAGACTTTCACGGAAAGTCGTGTGCTCTTGCAGAGGGCCTAGCACCTGCAAGCAGTGTCTTTGTATGTACAAAGCCTCTTGCCTTGCAAGAACTTGTTGGGCAGCATCCCAAACCCTTTGACCGTGCAGCACCCGCCGGGCGCAGCGCTTCTGCTGTACAACAAAGCCCCCAGACCGCGACAGCGCGCGTCTGAGGGCTTTTCTTGTTGCTTGTGGATACTTTCCTTGCTGTGGCTCTATCCGTGCTCTGACAGCCCCGCCGCAGCCGTTACGCTGCACAGTCGGGGAAGTTCACAACAGTGATCTCCGCCACGGCCTTTTCGACCGTCTGCAAGATGTGTTCTATCTTCTCCACCGTGTCAGCTGACAGAACCACCTCGCCGCACTGTTCGCACTTCAGGCAAGGCACGTTCTTGATAACCACAACACAGTTCTTCAGCTGAACCGTGTGAATGGTCGTGCTGGGTTTCATTTCGCCTTTGCAGAAAAAGCAGGTCATAATCATTCCCCTTTCTTCTTTCTCTCTGTGTAAGTTGCGTTCCAGTGGTCGAGATCGGGCCAGTAGGCCGTCAGAATCCACAGTGCATCCTCGTGGATACCGCACACAACGTGCAGCCAGCGGCCTGCCAGATTGACACCCAGCACCAAGCAGGACGGACACCGGTAATCATCCGGGCGGTATTCGATGATCTTCCCGCTCTGGATAGCCTGCCGGATGTCAGCCAGCAAAATACCGCGTTCATAAAGCCGGGCCTGTGAATGGGCCGTCAGGAAGATTTGCCCGCTGCTGGATAGTGTGCGCAGGTTCTCTATTGTCAATTCCATCATGCGGTTTCCTTCCCGGCGGTGTCCTCTGTGGGCATATCCGATTCAAGCCGCTGCCGAATCGCTTCCACAATATAGGCGTTCAGGCTTTCGCCCTTGGCATCTGCCGCCGCCTGAACTTCATCTTTCGTGGGGCTGGTTTCTTTTTTTAGAACGAGGTTCACACGATCGTATGCCTTTGCGTTCCATTTATTGTTTGCCTTTGTTCTGGCTGTTCCCATGCTAACACCTCTTTTCTACTCTATTATAGCGCATTTAATACACTTGCGCAAGTGTACAATTTGTACTTATGCAATGGTAAATATTTGTGCATTCCGTGCATTGAATGTACTTGTGCAATGGTATATAATAAAGACACAGCAAGGGAAGCACGACCGGAAGGCAAGGGGCGAAGGATGTACCGGGAGCGCAAAGACCTAGAGTTAGCTAAGACAGTAACCCACTTCCTGATAAGCTGTATAAAAGAAAATGGCCCGGCGACCGCTACCAACGAACCACCGAGCCAAACCCAACAACAGGATCAAGCCCATTATAACAAGGCTGGCCCGCAAAGTAAAGCGAGGACAGTATGAAGAAGTACAATCTTTCCGAGATCATGCACAAGGCATGGAAGCTGTACCGCAAGGGCGTGGGCAGCTTTGCCGAAGCCCTGCACCGGGCATGGAACAGCGCAAAGGCTGCCCCGGTCAACGCCCAGCGCATCGAGGAAGCCCAGCAGGCCGCCGGGATCACCGGGCCGGTGAACACCTGGGCGGGCTGGAAAGCCGCCGGGTACATGGTGGAGCATGGCGCAAAGGCCTTGTTTCAGGCGGTGCTGATCCACAGCAGCAGGGGAGACGGCCAGACCTACCGGGCATCGTTCTTCGGTGCATCGCAGGTGCAGCCGCTGGAAGGGGATGCAGTATGACGGACAAAGAATTTCACGAGAAATGGGCCCTGCTGGATGAAGATACACGAGAAGGGCTGACACGACTGATTGATCAGATGAGGCGTGCCAACGCTCTGGGGCTGATAATCAGCATGGATGAAGGTAGTTGCGCTTTCTTTGTCGCAGATCGTGCATCTAACGCAGTAGTGGCCCCACCGCCCATGAACCTGCCCGCCGTGACGGCATGGTTGGATACCTACGAAAGGAAGAGCACAACAAAATGATATTGAATAGCATTTTGTTGCCATAAAATCCGTTTAATAGTACAATAAGAGCGTATGACGGCCCCAAGAGCCGCTATGCGCTCTTTCTGCACACGCTGGACAGGCTTTTTCTTTACCCTCAGACCGCCCCCGCCGGGCATCCAGCGCAAGGCACACGACAAGGCATTTTCTGCCGCATAAGGCACAAATAAGGCACATTCCGACCGAAGTTCAGAGCATAGAGAACAAATAAAGCCACGATGCAATCGCCATTTCCGGCGCTGTATCGTGGCTTTTCTTGTGGTCGGAGTGGCGAGACTCGAACTCGCGGCCTCCTGCTCCCAAAGCAGGCGCGCTACCAACTGCGCAACACCCCGTAAAAATGAATACTACCATACTATACCCTTTTTTTGTGCATTCGTCAAGTGCGCAGAATGCAGAAATCTGCCCGGGGCACCAAAAACCACCCTTACTTTGTATTTTTGCCTTGAAGCAGAGCCAAAAATGGTGTATTATAAAGTGTATTGAAAGAAAGTGTAATTCCGGGCTGCGATGCCCTGAAACCAAGGGGGAAACCACTATGGCAGATAAAAACTTTTTGACGGAGATCATCGACGCTGACCTGGCCGAGGGTAAGATCAGCGAGATCCATACCCGCTTCCCGCCGGAGCCCAACGGCTACCTGCACATCGGCAGCGCCAAGGCCATCTACATCAACTGGTCCATCGCAAACCAGTATGGCGGCAAGTTCAACCTGCGCCTGGACGACACCAACCCCGCCCGCGAAGGTGAGGAGTATGTCAACAGCATCATTGAGGATCTGCACTGGCTGGGCGCTGATCCCAACGGCGGCATCTTCTATGGCAGCGATTACTTTGACAAGTGCTACGAGTACGCCGAGAAGCTCATCTTGGAGGGCAAGGCCTACGTGGACGACCTGACCCGTGACGAGATGCGCGAGTACCGTGGTGCCGATGCCGGCAAGCCCAGCCGTCCCTCTCCGTGGCGTGACCGCACCCCGGAGGAGAATCTGGACCTGTTCCGCCGGATGCGTGCCGGTGAGTTCCAGGAGGGGGAAAAGACCCTGCGTGCCAAGATCGACCTGGCCAGCCCCAACATGAACATGCGCGACCCGGCCATCTACCGCATCAAGTACGCCGAGCACCACCGCCAGGGCAATAAGTGGTGCATCTACCCCATGTACGATTTTGCGCATCCCATCCAGGATGCCATTGAGGGCATCACCCACAGCATGTGCAGCCTGGAGTTCGAGAATCATCGTCCCCTGTACAACTGGGTCATCGAGAATATCTTTGGCACCGAGTTCCCCAAGCAGCGCGAGTTCGCCCGCCTGAACATGACCAACACCGTGATGAGCAAGCGCTACCTGCGCGAGCTGGTGGAAATGGGCATCGTGGACGGCTGGGATGATCCCCGGATGCCGACCCTGTGCGGCCTACGCCGCCGCGGCTACACCCCCACCTCCATCTTCACCTTTGTCCGGGAGGCCGGCATCTCCAAGTCCGACAACCTGATCGACATGCGTCAGCTGGAAGCCTGCATCCGCAGTGAGCTGGACCTGACCGCCCAGCGCCGGATTGCCGTACTGGACCCTGTGAAGCTGGTCGTGGACAACTCCCCCGCCGACAAGACTGAATTCTTTGACGTGGCCAACAACCCCAACCGCGAAGCCAACGATGCCTCCACCCGCAAGGTCGCCTTTACCCGCGAGCTGTGGATCGAGAGCGAGGACTTTGCTGAGGTGCCGCCCCCGAAGTTCAAGCGTCTGACCATTGGCGGTGAAGTCCGTCTGATGGGCGCTTACATCGTCAAGTGTGAGAGCGTGGAGAAGAACCCCGATGGCAGCATCGCCGCCATCCACTGCACCGCCGACCTTGAGACCGGCAACGGCAACCCCGCCGATGGCCGCAAGGTCAAGGGCACCATCCACTGGGTCAGCGCTGACCACGCTGTGGATGCTGAAGTCCGCCTGTACGACAAGCTGTTTACCGAGGCCAACATGAACGCCATCCCCGAGGGCAGCGACTACAAGGACTACCTGAACCCCGAGAGCGTTGTGGTGCGCAAGGGCTGCAAGCTGGAAGAGAGCCTGAAGGATGCCAAGCCCGGCGAGAAGTTCCAGTTTGTCCGCACCGGCTTCTTCACCCCGGACAGCAAGAACCCCGGCGTGTACAACCGCGTGGTCACTCTGCGCGACAGCTTCAAGCCTGCAAAGTAAATCCTTTCAAAGGAGTACAAACAGATGAAAAAGCATCTGATCCGGAATGCGATCCTGATGGCTGTTGCCACCCTCATCATGGGTGTGTTCCTCAGCCTGTATATTGCCAATACCGGCACGGTTCCAGCTGCCGACAATGCGGCCGCCTCTACCGCTTCTTCACAGGCCGCACAGTAACCGCATCCCTCCCAACTGCTGCACGGCTCTGCCCGTGCAGCAGTTTTTTTGTTAGGAGACCCTATGTTTATCGATATCATCCCGTTACAGAAGAACACCGCCCGCCTGATCCGTGTTTACGGCGACGCACCCTGTGCGGCCCTTCCCGCAAGCGTACCGGGCCCGGAGGGCGGGGTGCTGGCCATCACCGAGCTGGGGGACTACTGCTTCTCCGAAAAGCCCAGAAGCCTGCCCGGGGCCGATGCGCTCTGCCGCTATGAAGTCAGCCCGGACGGCATCTGCACCCTTGTGCAGGCCTTTGGCCGCAACCTGACCGGACGGCATGGCCGCTACGACCTCGACTTCGGGGAAGAGCCTGCCGCCCCGGAGGAGCTGCACCCGGTGTGCGGCAATTTCGTAGAGGAGATCATCCTGCCGGACAGCCTGCAGGTCATCGGCAGCTGCGCCTTTTACAACTGCCGTAGGCTGCGGCGGCTCAGTGTGGGAGCTGGAGATCTGACCGTGGGCAGCGACGTGTTCCTGAACTGTTTTGCGCTGGCAGACCTCCTTGTCCGGGCCGCTCCCGAGGAAAAGACCGGCCTGTTCGCCCTTGTGAACAACATCACCGAGGCCGTGCGGGCACTGTTTTGGCTCCCGGGTGAGGCACGTCCCAGGGCAGGGCTATGGTACCCCGCCTACTGGGAGGACGTAGAGGAAAGCCCCGCCCACATCCTGCTTCACACCTTTTCGGGGCAGGGATATCATTACAGGCAGTGTTTTCTGGATGGAAAAATCCTTTCCGCAGAATATGATGCCATCTTCCCGGACGGCCACGCCGCCGAGGATCAGGGCGTGGCGGCCATGCTCTGCTTCGACCGCCTGCGCTGGCCATGGAACCTGACCGAAAAGGCAAAGGCCCCCTACCGTGAATTTCTGGCCGCCCACACCGGCCTTGTGCTCCAGCGCCTGCTGAAGGCACAGGATACCGACAGCATAAAGGATCTGCTGGCGCTGGATGTGCTGGATGCTGCTGCCTTTGTTGAGGGCGCGGCGCTTGCCGCCAAGGCAGACAACGCAGCTGCTGCGGCGCTGCTGGCCGACGCAGAGCACAAAAAGAGGGGTTCCGCCCCGAAGAAGCGGAGGTATGATTTTGATTTCTGAAAAAGAAAAATTCTTCGACCCCCGCAAGCCCTTTGCATCCAAACGGCCAGAGACCCACGAGGAGTGGCAGGCCCGGATGGGCGGCGAGGTGCTGGCTGTGGTGCGCAGCGGGCTGTACCTTGACTTCCGCTTTCTGGATATGGCGCTCAGTGCCCTGGCCCCGGTACCGGACGAGCGGTGCGGCGTGCTGGCCACAGACGGCGTGAACCTCTATTATCAGCCCAGCGCCCTGCTGCGGCTCTACCAGAAGAACCCAAAATATCTCAATCGGTTGTATCTGCACACGGTATTCCACTGCGTATTCCGCCATCTTTGGCTCAAGGGCAAGCGGGATGCCCGGCTGTGGAATCTGGCCTGCGATATCGCCGTGGAGAATGTGCTGGACAGCCTGAATCGCTCCAGTGTCAAACGCCCGCTGACCTGGGTGCGCCAGAACGCCTACGCCGCCATTGCCGCGGAGGGCAGGGTGGTGGCCGCTGCCCCGGCTTACCGGTGGTTGGCGGGCCAGACCCCCGGCATTCTGCGCCAGCTGGAGCGGGAATTCTACACCGATGACCACCGCCTGTGGCCCAAGGATGCCCCCGAGCAGCCCCAGCAGATGCCCACGCCCCTGCCCCAGAAGACGTGGCAGAAGATCGGTGAGCGGATGCAGACCGAGCTGGACCTGCGGGACAAGGAAGCCGGTGATGGTGCCGATGCCCTGAAGCAGCAGGTCAAGGCCGCCAACCGCAGCCGCCGGAGCTATCAGGATTTCCTGCGACGGTTCTGCGTGACCCGGGAGGAGGTCCACCTCGATCCGGATGAGTTCGACCTGAACTTCTACACCTACGGCCTGTCGGTCTACGGAAACATGCCCCTGATCGAGCCCCTGGAGACCCGGGAAAGCAAGAAGATCGAGGAGCTGGCGCTGGTCATTGACACCAGCTACTCCACCTCCGGCGAGCTGGTACGGACCTTTCTGGCCGAAACCTATACCCTGCTGAAAGGGCGGGAGAACTTCTTCCACCGGATGAACCTGCATCTCATTCAGGCAGACAACGCCATCCGGCAGGATCTGCTCATCCGTAACGAAGACGAGCTCATCCATGCCATGAACCACTTTGAGCTGCGGGGCGGCGGCGGCACCGATTTCCGGCCTGCCTTTGAATATGTGAACCAGCTCTGCGCCGAAAAGAAGTTCTCCAACCTGCGGGGCCTGCTCTATTTTACCGATGGCATGGGCACCTACCCGGCCCGCCGCCCGGCCTACGATACCGCGTTCCTGTTCCTGGGCGAAAAATTCGATGATGCCAACGTTCCCCCCTGGGCCATGAAGGTGGTTCTGGATGAGGATGAATTTTCAGGGCCAACGGCCCGGGCCGCATCGGCACTGGCCGACGCGCTGGCCGAAGAGGACGACCCTTACCGTGAATTGAACAACTCGTGAGGATGTGAACTTATGAATATCAAACGCGCCAAAGAAGAGATCGAACACACTGTCAAAGCCTACCTGGCCAAGGACACATTGGGTGAGTATGCCATCCCCTCCATCCGGCAGCGCCCCATCCTGCTGATGGGCCCTCCGGGCATCGGCAAGACCCAGATCATGGAGCAGGCCGCCCGGGAGTGCGGCGTAGCACTGGTGGCCTACACCATCACCCACCACACCCGCCAAAGCGCCGTGGGCCTGCCCTTCATCCGGCAGCGCCATTATGGCGAAAAGGATGTCTCTGTGACCGAATACACCATGAGCGAGATCATTTCCAGCGTCTACGCCAAGATGGAAGCCACCGGCCTGAAAGAGGGCATCCTCTTCATCGACGAGATCAACTGCGTTTCCGAGACGCTGGCCCCCACCATGCTGCAATTCCTGCAGTGCAAGACCTTCGGCAACCAGGCCGTGCCTGCCGGCTGGGTCATCGTGGCGGCAGGCAACCCGCCGGAGTATAACAAATCCGTCCGCGATTTCGATATCGTCACGCTGGACCGTGTCCGTCGGATGGACATTGAGCCCGACCTGCAGGTATGGAAAGATTACGCCCGCACAGCCCACATCCACAGTGCCATCCTGAGCTACCTCGATCTGCATCCCCAGAACTTCTACCAGATCAACGCCGACGTGGACGGCACACAGTTCGTCACTGCCCGCGGCTGGGAGGATCTGTCCAACCTGCTGGACACCTATGAATCGCTGGGCCTGCAGGCAGATGAAGCACTCATCCGGCAGTATCTCCAGCACCAAAAGATCGCAGAGGACTTCTCTGCCTATCTTGATCTCTATTATAAGTATCGTGATGACTACGGCGTAGAGGAGATTCTGGCCGGTCAGGTCAAGCCTGCCGTTTATGCCCGCCTGCTCAATGCACCGTTTGATGAACGGCTCTCGCTGGTCAGTCTGATCCTGTCCGGTCTGAACACCCGATTCACTGCTTCCCGGCAGGCCGATGCCGTCGCCGATGCCTGCTACGCCTTCCTTCGGGAAGCCAAACAGGGCTTTTCCACCCTGCCTGCGGACATCCCGGATGGGGAGCTTACCCTGTTCGGTCAGATGGTCACGGATTATGATGCCGAGACTCAGCGCCAGCGTGCCGCCGGTCTGCTGAGCCATGACGTGCTGAATACCCGCCTGCAGGTGTATGCCGCCCTCCGCAGCTGGGATGCGGAGCTGCGCCGCGCCAATGCTGTAAGCACACAGCCCGCCTTTGACCTCCTGCGCACACAGTTCCAGTCCCTTGCCGAGGCCCGGGATCAGGCACAGGAAGCCGCCAGCGCCGCGCTGGAAGCTGCATTTGACTTTATGGAGAACGCCTTTGCCGAAAGCCAGGAGATGGTGGTGTTCGTCACGGAGCTGACCTTGAACCCCGCTTCCCATGCCTTCATCACCGAAAATGGCTGTGACCGCTATTTCCGGTACAACAAAGACCTGCTGCTCGACCATCGCAAGGCCGCGCTGCAACAGGAGCTCGCTGCCGAAGCCCGCCGCCACGGAGGGCAGTAAGCACCCATCATCTATGAAAAAAGAAGCGCCTCATCCGGGAGAGGATGAAGCGCTTCTGTACTTTGTTCAGGTCAGGGATGAGCTCGTTTTCCACGGCCCGGCAGACGTGCATCATAAGGAGGATTCAGATACGTTCTCTCAAGCGTTCATCTTTGCCATACTTCCAAAATTTTATGCCATACAACCCCGCACCCAGCAGGAGGCTAAAAAGGGCATAAGGCAAAATCGGTAGGCGCAGCAAAACAAAAGCTCCAGCGATCCGTGTAAAAAATGCACCTGTTGCATACAGCACTGCAATATAAAGCACCAGCCAACCGCAGTATTTCAGACGATGCTTGCTTGGCGGAAACCCCGCCTGCTCCATCATCTTCCGGAACAGCCAGCAAAAAGCAGTTATGCAGACCACAAGCTGCATCAAATACCCAAGTGAGAGTTCAAACACCCAGTCCGGAACCACCGGATACAGCAGCAGCCCCTCTATCCCCCAGCCAAAGAAGAAATACAGTGGTGCCACAAACCAGAAATAATCTCCAGTCCTCAAAGTTTTAAGGCTTGACTTAACCTCCTCAGCAAAGGTTTTTGCATCCTCAATCAAGTTGAATAGTTCCTGCCCATTCTCATTGGCCTGCACCGCCATATCAATCAGGTCACTGTATATCAGCTCTACGCCGCACTCATCCCAACTGGTACGCCGCAGATATCGAATAACCTCTCTGATTTGCTCCTGGCTTTTGCTGTTGAGCAGTTTTACGCGCAGACGGTTCGCTCTTCGCAAGGTGAAATAGTTATTCATCTTCTATCCTCCCGAAAAATCTTTTCTACCAAACCGCACAGTCGGTTCCATTCCTGTTGAAAATCCAAAAGAGAATCCGTCCCCCTTTCGGTGATCACATAGTACTTCCGACTTGGGCCCTTGGGAGAAGGTCGCCGCTCCACTGTCACCTTCTCCTGCTGCTCCAGGCGTAAAAGCAGAGGATATAGCGTGCTTTCGCTGATCTCTGCAAAACCGACCTGTTTTAACTGCATCACTATTTCATAGCCATAGGTTGGTTCTTTTTCAATCAGCCGCAGCACACAATATTCCAATACACCCTTTAGCAGCTGTGCATTATTTTCCATTCAGCTTCCTCCTTTCCATCTACTACGCAATGCATTGTAGCTTATCTATATTGTATTACATAGTAGCCAGTTTGTCAAGCAATACGCTTTGCGCGGTTTGAACAAACTGTATCTTCGCATTTCGGTAATACATAACAAAAAAGCCCTGAGACTTTCATCTCAGAGCTTTCACTTAAGTCGGCAACTACCTATTTTCACGCGCCGTTTCCAGCGAACTATCTTGGGCACGAGTGAGCTTAACTTCTGTGTTCGGAATGGGAACAGGTGGAACCTCACCGTCATCGTCACCGACCAATATGACTGGCTCAGTATAACATTTCTGTTCTACTTTGTCCAGTGTTTTTAGAAGGACGTGCCTTCAAAACTGAATAATCACTGCTAACATTTTATCATTGACTTGAGAATTCAAGCGAATTGTGGTCAAACCCTCGATCTATTAGTACACACTTGCTGAATGGATCGCTCCACTTACACATCGTGCCTATCAACCTCGTAGTCTACAAGGGATCTTACCTGATTGAATCAGTGGGATATCTTATCTTTGGGTCGGCTTCACGCTTAGATGCTTTCAGCGTTTATCCGATCCGTACGTAGTTGCCCAGCTATGCTCCTGGCGGAACAACTGGTGCGCCAGAGGTACGTCCGTCCCGGTCCTCTCGTACTAGGGACAGCTCCCATCAAATATCCTGCGCCCACGACAGATAGGGACCGAACTGTCTCACGACGTTCTGA
>OGOL01000382.1_pt1 | contig 51801 bp, 42 predicted proteins | sample 1552641 | NCBI WGS metagenome assembly OGOL01 (sample SAMEA2580140, study PRJEB22360) | human gut metagenome | biome: human gut; feature: human-associated habitat; material: faeces | place: Denmark | collected 2008/2010 | reverse complement strand
CGCCTCGCCGAGCTCAAGGAGCAGAACGAGATCGCCGGCGCCATGTTCAAGATGAGGGAGGACCCCCGCGTCACCAAGATCGGGAAGTTCATCCGCAAGCACTCCATCGACGAGTTCCCGCAGTTCATTAACGTATTCCTGGGCCAGATGTCCGTCGTGGGTCCGCGCCCGCCGCTGCCTAATGAGGTTGCGGAGTACACCGAGTACGACCTGCAGCGCCTGGCCGTGAAGCCCGGGATAACCGGCTGGTGGCAGGTGACGGACCGCAATTCAACGGGTTTCGACGGAATGGTCCAGCGCGACCTTGAGTACATAGCCAAGCGCGGCGTCATCACGGATCTCAAGATCGTTCTACTCACTGTCGTCGAGGTAATTACGGGAAGCGGGGCGTGCTAGTGTCAGCCGGCAATCGTTATCCAATTCTGAACACGTATGTAAACGCCATCTCGCTTGACGAGACGGTGGATGAAATCGAGAAGATCATCGCGAGGGGCGTACCGACCCAGCATGTCGTAATCAACGCCTCCAAGGTCAACCTGATGGAGGCGGATCCCGAGCTCGCGTCAATCGTCAACGAATGCCCCCTGATCAACGCCGACGGCGCCTCGATCGTCTGGGCGGCGAAAAAGCTGGGGGTTCCTCTCGGGGAACGCGTCACGGGCATCGACCTGTTCCAGAGGCTTGTCGCGCTGGCGTCCGAGAAGGGCTACCGCATCTACCTCTTCGGGGCGAAGGAAGAGGTGGTCACCAAGGTCAAAGCGATTTTCGAGGACAGGTACCCGGGCATCCAGATCGCAGGGTATCGCAACGGCTACTTCACCGAGGCGGACGAGCCCCAGATCGTATCCGATATGGCCGCCTCGGGAGCCGACATGATGTTCGTCGCTTTCTCCTCTCCCAAGAAAGAGTACTGGGTCCACAAGTACATCGACCAGATCGGAATCCCCTTCGTCATGGGCGTCGGCGGCAGCTTCGATGTTGTTGCCGGCGTAACCGACCGAGCTCCGACGTGGATGCAGAAGCACGGCCTGGAGTGGTTCTACCGCTTCATCCAGGAGCCCGGAAGGCTGTGGAAACGCTACATCATCGGCAACCTAAAATTCGTCGCCCTCACGTATAAATACAAGTTCGCTAAGAAAGGTGAATAGCAATGGTTAACGTTATCGGTCTCGGCTACATCGGCCTGCCCACCGCCCTCATGATGGCATCCCACGGCGTGGAGGTCGTGGGCACGGATTACAACGAGGAGCTCGTCGCCACGCTCAACGCCGGCAAGACTACCTTCAAGGAGGAGGGCCTGGACGAGCTGTTCGCCGACGCCCTGAAGTCCGGAATCAAGTTCTCCACCGACTACCAGGTCTGCGACACCTACATCGTCTCGGTCCCCACTCCCTACGACAAGCTAGACAAGAAGATCGACCCCTGCTACGTCGTGGCGGCCTGCAAGACCGTCCTCGAGGTCGCGCCCGAGGGCGCCGTGCTCGTAGTCGAGTCCACCGTCTCGCCCAACACCATCGACCGCTTCGTTCGCCCGCTACTCATAGAGGCTGGCCGCGAGGACGTCAGGCTCGTCCACGCCCCCGAGCGCATCATCCCGGGCAACATGGTCTACGAGCTGCTGCACAACAACCGCACCATCGGCGCCGACGACCCCGAGGTGGGCGAGGCCGTGGCGAAGGTCTACGCCAGCTTCTGCCAGGGCGAGATCTCCGTCACCGACATCCGCACCGCCGAGATGACCAAGGTCGTCGAGAACACCTTCCGCGCGGTGAACATCGCCTTCTCCAACGAGCTCGCCAAGATCTGCCGCATCGGCGGCATGGACGTCGCCGAGGTCATCCGCATCGCCAACAAGCACCCGCGCGTGAACATCCTCAACCCCGGCCCGGGCGTCGGCGGCCACTGCATCCCGGTCGACCCGTGGTTCCTGGTCGGTGACTACCCCGAGACGGCCAACTTCATCCGCCTCGCCCTGCAGACCAACGCCTCCATGCCCGAGTACGTCATGCACCGGGCCCACGAGGTCATGGTCGAGCGCGGCATCACGGACGCCTCGAAGGTCGGCATCTACGGCCTCACCTACAAGGAGAACGTCGACGACGTCCGCGAGTCCCCGACGCTGCAGATGCTCGAGTCCATGTCCGAGCACCTCTGCGCCGGCTCCGTCAAGGTCTACGACCCGTGGGTCGAGCGCGACGAGGTTCCCGGCCAGGTCCACTCCATGGAGGAATTCCTGGACGGACTGGAGATGGTGATCGTGATGGTCGGCCACTCCCAGGTCACGGACAACCCCGGCATCTTCGGCGAGCGCGTCCTCATCGACCCGCGCAACGTCTGCGGCGACGGAGAGAACGTCTACAAGCTGTAAGACCATGTGACTCTTCAGGAGAAATCGTTTTGAAGAAGGTAATGCTCGTCTTCGGCACCCGCCCGGAGGCAATCAAGATGTGCCCGCTCGCCAACGAGCTCAAGGCGCGTACGGATGAGTTCGAGACCGTCGTGACCGTGACCGGCCAGCACCGCGAGATGCTGGACCAGGTTCTGCGCGTCTTCGATGTGACTCCCGACCACGACCTGGCGATCATGAAGCCGGGCCAGACGCTGTTCGACGTGACGTGCGACGTGCTGCTCAAGCTCAAGGCCGTCCTCGAGGACGAGACGCCCGACGTGGTCCTGGTCCACGGCGACACCACGACCAGCTTCGCCGCGGCGCTCGCGTGCTTCTACCTGCAGATCCCCGTGGGGCATGTGGAGGCCGGCCTGCGCACGCACGACATCTACAGCCCCTGGCCGGAGGAGTTCAACCGCCAGGCGGTCGACATCGTGAGCGAGTACTACTTCGCACCCACGGAGGCGAGCAAGCAGAACCTGCTCGGCGAGGGCAAGCCCGAGTCCAAGATCTGGGTCACCGGCAACACCGGCATCGACGCACTGCGCACTACCGTGCGCGAGGGCTACTCCCACCCCGAGCTGGACTGGGCCGAGGGCTCCCGCCTCATCCTCATCACGGCGCATCGCCGCGAGAACCTGGGCGAGCCCATGCACCGCATGTTCCGCGCCATCCGCCGCGTGATGGAGGAGCATCCCGACACCAAGGCGATCTACCCCATCCACATGAACCCGCTCGTCCGCAAGGCCGCCCACGAGGAGCTCGACGGCTTCGACCGCCTGCACATCATCGACCCGCTCGAGGTGCTCGATTTCCACAACTTCATGGCCGCGAGCCACCTCATCCTCACCGATTCCGGCGGTATCCAGGAGGAGGCCCCGAGTCTGGGCAAGCCGGTGCTCGTCATGCGCGACACCACGGAGCGCCCCGAGGGCGTGGCGGCCGGCACGCTGAAGCTCGTCGGCACCGAGGAGGACGTGATCTACCGCGAGTTCAGCCGCCTGCTCAGCGATCAGGCCGAGTACGAGGTCATGAGTCATGCGTCGAATCCTTACGGTGACGGACATGCGAGTGAGCGAATTGCGGACGTTATTGGAGGTAAATAGTGAAGCTAAAAAAGAGGTTTACTCTTTCTCTTAAAAACAACCTGCGCTTCATTCCTGATGAGGCATATATGCGTCTCTACTTCAAAGCCAAACTTCATTACGAGCCTGATTTCGAGTGTCCTAAGACATTCAATGAGAAGCTGCAGTGGTACAAGCTTAACTACCATAATCCAGTTTTGACTCAGCTCGCAGATAAATATGGCGTGCGCTCTTTCGTCGAACAACGTATTGGGTCCGAGTATCTTGTGCCACTTTTCGGTGTTTTCAATGCAGCTGAAGAGATCGATCTCGATAAATTACCGGAGAAGTTTGTGCTTAAATGTACTCACGACTCGCAGAGCACATTTGTTTGCACGGATAAGTCGAATTTTGATTTTGTTGAGGCCAAGAAACGTCTGAATGTTGCCTTGCATAGAAACTGGTATTGGCAGGGCAGGGAGTGGGCTTATCTCGGTATCACGCCTCGCATTGTGGCGGAAGCATTTCTTGATGAACCTGGAAGAGCGACTCCGACTGATTACAAATTCTATTGTTTTGACGGTAAGGCAGCTCTTGTTCAGACGGACGCCGATCGTTTCACTAATCATGAAATGCAGTACTTTTCTACTGAATGGGAGCAGCGTGGCGATATCGACCATGAGGTATCTGAGCATGAGCCTACTGTAAAGCCCGAGAACTACGAACTTATGCTTGAGCTTTCCGAGAAACTCTCTGATGGTTTCCCTCACGTGCGGGTTGACTGGTACAACATTAGCGGTAAACCTTACTTTGGCGAGATGACTTTCTATACCGGAGGCGGATACGATCCCTTCTATGCACTAGAGGAGCAACCCGATAGACTTGACCGAGAGCTTGGCGATTTGTTTGTTTTGCCAACTGTTTCCCATTTAGAAAAGTACTGCGATTGGTCTTGCCCTTCTTCTAAAAGATCTTTAGGTGCTGATAATGCCTAAAGTGTTGATGATTGGCCCGAGTCTTGATGCTATGGGTGGCATCTCCACGGTTGAAAACAACATTATGAAGTGGTCGAATCGTAACGAAGGTTCAATAGAATTCATTTCGACAACTGCTGAGGGCGGGAAGTTCAAGAAGCTCTCCATTGCCCTTGTGGCTTATATGAAATATCTCAGTAGGCTCAACGCGTGCGATCTCGTACATGTGCATATGGCGTCTCGTGGCAGCTATCGCCGAAAAAAGATCTTCATGAGGGCGGCCTTCTTTCGAAACAAACCCGTTCTTCTCCATCTGCATGGTAGCGAGTTCGGTGTTTGGTTTGACGAAGAATGTAGCGAGGCTGAGAGACGCGATATCTCGCATTCCTTTGAATGTTGCTCAAAGGTGGTCGTTCTGTCGGAGGAGTGGAAGGAATTCCTTCTAAAAAGGCACATCTGTTCCTTGGATCGTATCGTGGTGGTGCATAACGCCGTTGACGTTCCTGAGGTTAACGCTATTGATTATTCGTGCAATACGGTTTTGTTCATGGGGCGTCTTGATGCGCGCAAGAGTCCGGATTTACTTTTGCGCGCTGCTAAGCGCGTTCTTAAGACTCATCCCGATGCGCGTTTTGTCTTTGGCGGTGACGGGGATGTGCCAGCATATGAACAACTGGCGGATGAACTTGGAATTGGTGACAGGTGCAGCTTTATAGGCTGGGCTAAAGGTGAAAAAAAAGACGAAGCCTTTCGCAACAGTAGCATGTTCTGCCTTCCTTCGAAGAATGAGGGCATGCCTATGAGTGTGCTTGAGGCAATGTCGTACGGACTTGCTACCATTGCGACTCCTGTCGGGGGTATTCCACAAGTCATTACCGACGGCGTAGACGGAATTATGTTTCCAGTTGATGATGTTGATGCGTTGGCCACTAAGCTCGAGAATCTCATGAGCGATATCTCTTACAAGGAAATGATTGGAATTCAGGGACGAGCTCGCATAAAAGATGCCTTTTCCCTTACGGCGTTTATGAACCGGCTTGGCATGGTTTACGAAGATATTTGCCGGTGAGACTCGCTTTCTTGGACGATATTGGAGACCCGTCAGACTCCGTTTCTTATTTCCAAGTTGCACATTTAGGAGCGTGACGATGGATAAGACTATTCATTACTGCTGGTTCGGAGGCAATCCGCTCTCTGAGACTGCTGTGAGGTCCTTGGCTTCGTGGGAGAAGTTTGCGCCTGGGTTTGAGGTCAAGCAGTGGAATGAGGATAACTTCGACTTCGCATCATGCTCTTGGTCAAGGGGCGCGTATGCGGCGGGCCTCTGGGCATTTGTGTCGGACTACGCTCGCTTTAAGTTCTTGTATGATTACGGCGGCATCTATATGGATATCGGCAGCGAGCTCATACGAGACATATCGCCTCTCATGGAAAGCATTCCTTTCACTGCAATCGAAGAATCCTCGTTGACTGCCACCACCGGCTTGATTGTTGCTGTTGAGCCTCATGACCCTGTAATTCGCGCATGCGTGGAACGATATGAGTCGATGGAGTTCTCCTGTGATCCTGATTTTCTCGACAAGATCACGGTGAATGAGGTATTCACTGCTGAGCTTCAAAAAATCGGCTTTGAACGCGTGAATAAAGAGCAGCATTTCGGTGGCTGGCTTGCCTTGGACTCCAAAGCGTTCAACCCCGTTTACGGTTTCGGCGGTTATCACATCAAGCGTGAAACCTACAGCATCCATCGCTCTTCGGGAAGCTGGGTTGAGCCCAAATATCGCATCAAGCGGAAGGTTGTGCGTAAGTGTTCCCCTTTCATTGGGCGAAGGCTTTCGCAGATTTTGGGTCGAATTCTCATGGAGCTTAGTGACGGTGGCTTGGTTGTAGGAACTAAGAGAATCTTTGGCGTTGTTCGCGAAAAGATTGCTAGAGGAGAGAGAAGTTAGAGTGGACGTATTCGCTAAAGATACTTATCACTATTTCGGTACGCAAGGCGTAAAGCTCGGCCGGTTATTAGGTGATTTTGGCTACCGCTATGTTTTCTATCTAAGGATGTGTCAGGCAGGGGGTTTGCGAAAACTCCTCTTTACGCTTCCGAGGAAACATCTTTCCAGGAAGTGTGGACTCGAGATTTCGCCATCAACTCAAATTGGTGAAGGCTTCTACATTGGTCACCCTTACGGCATTACTGTAAACGCCGGCGCGAAGTTCGGCCGTAACGTGAACATCCATAAGGGATGCACCATCGGCCAAGAAAACCGTGGCCATAGAAAGGGCGTCCCTACGATTGGTGACCGCGTATATCTCGGTATTAACTCGACGGTTGCAGGTAATGTGACCATTGGAAACGATGTCTTTATTGCCTCCAATACCTTTGTTAACCAGGATATTCCCGATCATTCGATAGTCATTGGCAACCCGTGCAAGATTATCGAAACCGATAACGCTACTGAAGGTTACATCATCAATTTGGTTTAACGAGCTTGCGAATAGTTAGGCGGTAAGATATTGAAACGCATAGGCATCCTCACATTTTCGAATACCGTAAATTATGGTGCTTCGCTACAAGCATGTGCTCTGCGCAGGACCGTGATGTCGTTGGGCTGCGACTGCGAAGTGCTCAATTACAGCAATAAGGAACTCGATGATCGAGAGTTGGGTACGTGCTTCTCGTTCAATCCTTCGGATGCCGTTCGCTATTTCCTTCGCAGGGGTTTTGAGCGCCAGAGGCTTAATTCGTTCAGTCGATTTGCTAAGCGCAATCTAAGCCCTACGGGAAAGCTGGATAAGCAAGCTCTTATTGATAGAGCCAAGAGCCTCGACTGCGTCCTCATTGGCAGCGATCAGGTTTTCAATCCTCGGGTTAATGGGCATGACCCAGTCTTCTTGGGTGAAGGCATCGCTGAAGTTACAAAGGTCGCGTCTTATGCTGCCAGTCTGGGAGATGCGACGGCGGAATCCATTTTGGCATGCGATGAAGGCGCGGCCGACAGGCTGGCAAAGTTCACTGGTCTTTCCGTTAGGGAACCGAGTTCTATGGAGGTCCTTAGCGAGATGGGGCTCGAATCTGTATTTATGCCTGATCCGACCCTGCTTCTTACGGGCGATGACTGGTCGGCGTTAGCCTCAGATGACGGCTTGGATACGATACCTCAATCCTATGTTCTGCTTTATACGCTTAACTCTGAGCAAAAACTCGTGGATCGAGCTAGGAAGATCGCCAGCGAGCTCGGCGTTCCTGTCGTCTGCATTCATTACAACACGAAGAAATTCCCCGGCATGATTAACGTGAGGGGTATCGGTCCGGCTGCTTTCTTGAAGCTTGTTAGTGAGGCGTCGTTTGTTTGCACGGACTCCTTCCACGGCGCCTGCCTCTCCATGAATTTCAATAAGTCGTTTGTCGTTAAAACGTCGGACTCCGCCGTTCAGAGTAACGTCAGGATTACAGACCTGCTCGCACGTTATGGAATTGAGGGTTGTCTGTATCGAGACGAGGTCGTTACTTCGGCTGTTGACTATGGTCATGCAAACCAGACCCTCTCACATGACCGTGATACAGCGCGTGCCTTTATCGCTCGCTGCATTGGATTGTAGGTGTCGTTTCTGGCTTATGTTTGCAAAGAATACTTTTTGGAACTTGGTCTACCAGTTGACCGCTATCGTTGCCGGCTTCCTCGTCCCAAGGGCGATTATTGGCGTATATGGATCCGAGGTTAACGGTCTGGTGACCTCTCTAACTCAGTTTATTGGTTATTTCGCACTTGTCGAAGCTGGTATTTCTGGTGCGGCGACCTTCGCTCTATATAAGCCTATTGCTAAGGGCGACTGGGATGGGATTAACGTCGTGGCTTCGGCCTCGAAGGTCTTTTATCAGAAGTCGGGCATGTTGTTTCTTGTCTTGCTGGTTGGCCTTTCGGTCGTTTATCCCATATTTGTCTCGGTAGGTTCGCTTGCGCCTTGGGAGATCATGGTGCTTACCTTCCTGTTGGGTGCCAAGATCGTCGTGGATTTCTTTTCCCTCGCCAAGTACCAAGTTTTCCTTACCGCCGATCAAAAGAACTGGCTCATTCAACTCGCATCGACGGTCTTCACGCTGGTTAACACGGCCGTCATTTTCTTGTTTGCCTATCTCCATGCTCCTGTTGTCGCTGTCTATGCGTTGGCTCTCTCTGCGGTTTTTGCGCGCAGCCTGATTCTCGCTCTGTATACACGCCGCCATTATCCGAAGCTCAATTGCAAGGTTGATTACGGTGACTATCAGCTACCCCAGAGATGGGATGCGTTGTTTCTCCAAATCTTGGGAGCCGTTCAGTCGGGCGCGCCCGTTATTTTGGCGACCTTCCTCTGTGGGAGCATGAGTGAAGTTAGCGTTCTTGCTGTTTACATGCTCGTATCTACGGGGCTACAGATGATTCCGAATGTCCTTGGTACAGGGCTTCAGGCGCTCTTTGGTCGACAGATTGCTGAGGGAGACTACGAGGGTCTTCGGTCTTCGTATAAGCCATATCGAGCACTTGTGTACGCAGTCTCCGCCGTGGCGTGCGGGTGCGCCTTTTCATTGATTTTGCCTTTTGTGGATTTGTATGCAGGCGGATTTCACGATGCAAACTACCACAATGGCCTGCTCGGTTTTCTCGTCGTCCTTAATGTTTTTCTCTATCACGGCAAGTCGTCCCAGGGCTTACTTGTAATTGCTGCTGGTATGTACCGTGAGACTAGGGCGCAGACCTGCTTGCAGGCCGCAATCATTATCGTCTTGGGTATCCCGCTTACGATGCGGTTTGGGGTCGTCGGCACAATTGCTGCGTCCTGCGTATCCAATCTATACCGCGTGATTGACCTTTTGATCTACGAGCCTCTTAAAATCTCGAAGGACTCTCTTTCGAGTTCGTTTTGGTCGTTTGGCGTGTATGTATTACTGACCGTTCTCGTGGCCATGCCTGGCTATCTACTGTCTTGCTTCGCTGGAAGCTGGACGGGATGGATTGCGGTCGCCATCGGCCTTGTCATTTGGGGCGCAGTCGCCGCATGCGCGACGCTCTATTTCTTCGACAGGCCTAGCTATAGTTCGATTATTGGTCGTTTTATGAGGATTAAATAGGATGAATTATTTCAGCGCGTCTAGGCCCGGTGTTGAGTCTTGCTCTGAGTTAGAGCGACGCTTTTCCCTAAATGATGGGTCCATGGTGTTCATTCCACTGCTCTTTTACGCCTTTTTCTGCCAATCGCTTGCTGCTTCTGCGCTTGTACTTGATGTCTGCCTCCTGCTATCTGCTACGGCGCTTCTCCTACATTTTGTGACTAACAGAAGATTTGCTTGCAAGAGATTTGGCCTTGAGCTGGCTTGGGCGCCTTTCTTTGTGCTGTTCTTTATTCATAGTTTCATATACGGTGTGGCTAATTTGACCCTGCTCGTAGTCTATACGCTTCTATTTCTGTGCATGTATGTTGCGGCAGGCGAGCGATCCTGGGTCACTTCATGCCTTAGGGTTCTTGTCGCCTTTGCAGCATTTCATGCGTTCTGCACCATTATCTTCTGGCTAGTCCCCGCACTTTATCCGCCAGTTAAATCTGCCTTCTTTTCAGGTAGCTATATGGCTAGGGACTATCGCTCTGGCTTTACGGCGCACTACAGCACTAATTCGATTTATTTGAGTTTGGGTCTCGTCTCTTGGGCCTGTGGTCTTGTTGGTAGCAGGGAAAAGGTTCGGATTAAAGATCTGATGCTGAGCCTGATGCTCCTGCTTGCGCTCTTTTTGACCACCAAGCGGGGTCCTTTGGTGGCGTCTGTTGCCGCTATTGTCATCTCGTGCCTCTTCGTTAATAGGAAGAAATTTACTGGGACGATGCTCAAGACTTTGACTGTTGCTGCGATCGCTGTAATAGCCGTCGGTGTTCTTGCAACGTTTGTTCCCGCTGTTCAGGCGACTCTTGAGAGATTTATTGAACTGTCAGAGGATGACACTGGCAACGGTAGAAGCTATTTGTACGATTGCGCTTGGAGTATGTTTTATGCAAAACCCTTGCTTGGTTGTGGCTGGGGGACTTATTCGAAGTATGTTGCCACTACCTCTCTTGGTGCAATGTACAGTAATCTTGGCTATTCGTCGATGAGTGCGCACAACGTATACCTACAACTGCTTGCCGAGACGGGTGTAGTTGGTCTTATGTCTTTTGTTTTACCGGCGCTTCTTTCCGTATTTGCAGCCATGCGTCAATCTGTATCTCACCTAGAGGTGGGGCTGTATGGCGACTCCTTTTGCTTGTGGGCCTGTTTAGGCGTGCAGTTTTTCTTCCTAATTTATTGCTTTTCGGGAAATCCTTTATACGACCCGCAGTGCTACATACCGTATTTCACTTCATGCGTGGCCTTTTTTGCGTTGTGTGGCACGGAAATTAGATCTTCAAATTGTTAGAGAGGTCTTTCATGGATATCTGCAACGATAAACAACGCTGTACCGGGTGCTCAGCATGCCTGTCGGTGTGTCCTCGATCGGCAATTCGGGTTGTAGAAGACTCTCATGGGTTTTACCGTCCGACAATTGACGATTCAAAATGTGTCGAGTGCGGCTTGTGTCAAGCGGCGTGCCCGGCGAATGGTTCGACGAGTGACGATCTAAAGATGGGTTCTCGGCGGGTGTTGGCTTATCAGGCTAGTGACGCGGAACGAGAAAAAAGTTCCTCGGGAGCCGCATTTTGGACCCTGGCTATTTATGTCTTAAAGAATGGTGGCGTTGTTTACGGTGCTTGTTTCGATGGGGATTTCCGCGTTGTACATAGGCGATGCGCCTCTGTAGATGATGCACAAGCTTGTCGAGGTTCAAAATACTCACAGAGCTTCGTTGGCTCTTCATTTATGGAAGCGTATAACGATTTGAAGCAAGGCCTTGACGTGCTTTACTCCGGAACCCCATGCCAGGTTGCGGGCCTTAGGAGTTTTCTATCTAAGAAGAGTTATTCTGGGCAGCTGATTACCTGTGACTTAATCTGCCACGGTACGCCTAGCAACCGGTTGTTTCGAGAGTATATAGCCTTTTTGGAGGAAAAAACTGGAAAGAAGGTCGTTGGCTATTTCCATCGTCCGAAGGACAGGGGTTGGGGGGTGAACCTTGAAAAAGCTGTTATGGATGATGGGACCGTTCTTTATGACACGATTGAGAGCAATATTTGGCGAACACTGTTTTACTGCAACGATGGGCTTAATGCCAGTTGTTACAGCTGTCAGTATACGGATGTGAATAGAGTTTCTGATTTCACAGTCGCCGACTTCGTTGGAGTCAATAAAGTTCGCATGGACCTTAACGATGATAAAGGACTGTCCGTCGTCATGGTTAACAGTGACCTTGCTGAGCGTATTGTTGCGGATGGCGTTTTCGAGCCCGGTTCAAATGATATTTCTCTTGATGAAGTGCTGCCCGGTAATCCCATGCTGGAAAGACCTTCATTGCCCAATGGAAATGTTGAGGACTTCTGGGCGGCATATGAGCGGAAGGGTCTTGAGGGCGCGGCTCGGTTTGTTGGCGCGTACGGTTTCGTGAAATCTCTCAAGACCCATGTGAAGCGTCTTATAAATAGGAATTAGTTATTAGGGGTGTTTCTCTTGAATTTCATGGAGTTTATTGAGCGTGCGACAACTTGGATATATGTTCGGGGTAAGTTGGCATTTCTTGCAGGGAGATTCCCTGGCCAGATAACCATGACGAAGGCTTTCAGGCGACCGTTTTATTGTCGCGTATCGGATAAAGGCGTTATTAACGTTGGTGAGCGAACGTCTTTCAATTACGGTTGCGTCCTGATTGCTCATGAACGAATTGAGATTGGCAGAGGCTGTCTATTTGGTCCAAACGTCCATGTGTATGACTTCGACCACGGTATGTCGCAGAATGGAGTCATGTACCGGGACCAGCCGACTACGACTGCGCCCATACACATTGGTAACAACGTGTGGCTTGGCGCAAACGTTGTAGTGCTTAAAGGTGTGACCATTGGCGATAATGCGGTCATCGCTGCGAATAGCGTTGTTTCTAAAGATGTACCTGCGAATATGCTATTTCACGAAAAACGGGAACAAGTTTACAGGGAGCTTTAATAGGTTGCTGGATTGGCTTTCAATTCACGATGTACGCTGATCCGATAAAGCAGTATTGATTATGGTTTAATCAGATTAAAGCGTGCTTGCATTAGGGGTATCGGCGTAGGTCGATACCCCTTTTTAACCGGTTAAAAACCGCACCAGCTAGTACCGTCAAGAATCTTTCGCAAATTGATTTAACCGGCCTCTTCTAGCCCCCCGCCTTTCCCTTCAGCTCGTCCATCTCCTCAAGCTTGGACATGTCCAAGTATCTCCTCTTGCCCCTCTCGTGTTCCACTATGTACTTCAGTCTCGCCGTCACCAGCATGAGGGCCGAGTTGCCGTCCGGGAATTTCCCGACGACACTCGTCCTCCTCCTGATCTCGCGGTTGATGCGCTCGATCCCCCGTTGTTCACCCTGATCCGGCACCAGTGCTCCGGCGGGAATTCCGTGTAGGCCAGCGTCTCGGCGAACCTGTCGCGCATCGTCCCCGCGGCCGTCCCGCAGAGCTTCGGCGCGCTGAGATCGACTTTCCCAGCCCCGGTGACGAGCCATCTCGCGTACTGGCCGCTGCGGTAGGTCTCCTGGCCCACCGTCCTCTCGTAACGCGTTCGGCCCTGACAAGCTCGGACGTCTCCTCGTCGAGCAGCGCGTCGAGCGGCCCCTCGTCTACCGTTGCGATGTTCGCAGACGCGGCCCGTGCTTCCTTCGTCAATGATTAGCTGTTTATCCGCTGGAAATCATATGGCGGGGCGCGGGCCGTGTTCCGCTGTGCGGTTGCCAATTTGCGTAAGAAATTGTGCGTTACCACCGTCTGACGAAAAACTAATAAACAATGGTTCTGCTGCACGCGTATGGGGGTAATATCTACTCAGACGTTCAGTGTCTGGAGCATGACGTTAATTAACTATCCCGGTTCATTTTATTGACCTGACAAATATTGGGATCGCAATGCTTCAGAATGATATCCCCGATACTAACCGGGATGAAAAGCTCCAGAGATTGTATTTCGAGCTTGAGCAAGCCAGAGAAGATCAGCGCGTCTCGCTTGATCATATTGTCCAAGCGCTAGTTGCCTGCATCGCTGCGCTTGCGATATTGTATTCCGTTGCCAGCGGTTTTGGTTCAAGTGGTCAAAATGATATCCCTTTCAAAAACGAAGGGATCGCCTTTATCGCAGCTTGCATCATTTTGGTGGCGGGTTTTTATTGCTCGAGCATCGGTATCGAGCGCATGTTTCGCTATCACTATATGGAAGAGATTGAGCGCAATATTACTTTACTGACACATAGCGGGCTGGGAGACTTTCCTCCTGGCTGGAACGTGCTGTCATCGCGGCTTATCACATCGAATGTGCGCCATCTTACCAATCAGGGCGCTCGTAGGCACTACGTTCATTTTGCTTGCGCATTGGTTTTTCTTGTTATCGGCTGTCTGCTGCTTTCGGGAATGCTCCTTCTGACTGTCAATAATAAGTGGGTATTCCTGTTTCTCCCTATCGTGGTTTTCTCTGCATTGTCGTATTTGCTGTACGGCTTTTTTGTCGGTACGGACTACAGCAGAGAGCTCTATACATCAATCCGTCGGTTACATGACAGGGGTGCGAGCAAGGGTGTTGGAGAGGGAGACGGCACAGTTCCGCTTGCGCAGCAACCAAAAAAGTATTTCGCGCAATTTAGGGGTAAATTTGCAAGATTGGTCTACACGCGTCCGCGCGATGCGATGAAAACATTCTTTTATTTAGGTGGTGCCGCCTTGGGAACCGCCCTGTTTGAACCAGGATATTCGGTGGGAGAATGGGTTTTTCGATTTTTCCTTCTTTGGCTGGTCGTCGACCTTTGTGGCTATCAAGCGCGTTATCTAATCAATGACATTAGGGGAATTGACCAAGATGGGAGTAACCCAAGAAGTGAGGGGAGAAACAGACTCCCGCTTCTTGGTAATAGCAAAACCAGAACTATTCGCATCGGCTGCCTGGTCGTCTTTGCCAAAGCGCTAGTTGCGGGTCTTGTCTGCTGCACCATTGCCTCCAACTCGGGTGGAACTGGAGACCCATATCTGGCCCTTATATTGATGGTGTTTTATGCATTGGTATTTTTGGTGGCAAGTTTATATGAGGTTGCTCGCGGCAAGGGGGAAGTCGGCTGGAACGAATTGCTCACGGCATGCTTTGGGGACAACATTCCAGCGAAGGCAAGTGAGGTTATAGAGGGAATTGCATGCGACTCGGCGCGAGTCAGAGCTCTTCGAAAGATGAGTTTGCCTACGATGGTCTTAGTGACCTTGGGATATCCTCTGCGTTTTCTATCGGGGCTTCTGGCTTTTGATCCCGATGCTATTGGCTTGCTGCGAACTGTCGAGTTTCTCCGTTTATTTAACGTTAGGTACATTCCCTTTATTGCTCAGGGCTATCTTCCTCTTGCTGCCTCTCTAGCATTGTCTTGCATGCTATTTGGCTGCACTTTTGTTTACATTACTTGGAGTTTAGAGGCGTCTGATACGGTTAGATCTAACACGGTCAGACAGCACGAGGGTAAATCGGTTCAATTCACAAAGCCTCACATCGCGTATCTCGGAGTTATTTTAGGAACGCATGTTGAGGACGAACATCCCCTGCGTTCACGAATGTCATTCTTTAGTCCATGGAACTGGACTTTTGTGGTGTCGATTGTTCTGCTCGATTTGATTTCTCTTTGTTTGGCGCCAACGCAGCATGCTGCTATAAATGTCACGATGACTTCGATTTGCTATGCCATTGCGTTCATATGGCCTGATAAAACTATGGACCTTATGGTAAAGGTCTCTGCCTGCCTTTTTGTCTTTGACTTGATATACATGTTCTTTGGGATTTGCTTCGACCCGGCATACGGTATTTTCTTTGAGTGCGGCTTCAATGGTTTGGCCCTGGGCAATCTATTGCATTTCTGCTTGGGTAACTTGCCATATGCCTATAGCATTAATGCTGCTCTCGTGATTCAAATAATAGCCGTTGCATACCTGCTGATTTACCTGATTTTTCGTAAGATGAACTATGAGGAAATGAATGCGCCGTTTGTTGCAGAGGCGGTAATGCTGCTGAGGGCTGTTCTCGGGAAGATTGTTTGCATGGTGTTCGGGCAGAAGGCAGTTGAAGCGTTTTGCTTGGGAGACGATGCCGGGGAGAACTGACGCAACGCTGAAGCTCCGCTGATGCTTAATTCAGGGTTGGCCTGTGACTGTCATTATTTGTGATGACGACGAATGTGGCCAAGAGTGGGTACGTGTGTGCGCTTTGGCATTTAAAGCTTGCCAATACCCAGTCTAAGACATTAATTGATGGTAAAGTTACTTGAGACAAGGTCGCAGCTAGTCATTGATTGCCCCGATCGGAGCGAGTCCTCTGTTAAAGATGGACTGAGACGTTTTCACCAATTTGGGTCCGTGCATATGTTCATTCCATAGCCACGGACCCAAATCCGTGCCTACGGAATGAACATATGCACGGACTGTGCGGCCTTGTCCCTATTGGAATCGAGGTGCAATGCTCTGCGACTGTATCAGTACAACTGATTTGAATATCCTCAAAAATCATCTGAGGGTTAATCGAGACGTTAATAAACTGCCCTTGTTTATCTTTCCCTGTGGCGGTGATCAGAGTCTTTACTCCTCTCGACGATTCTTTAGGGCTTATGTGTCCAACAATCATACCGACGCTCTTAAAAACGTTTTCTGTCTTACTGCCGAAGACGTAGCGGCGGAAATGGACGGTTCGAGACTTAATTTACTTCAGCAAGAGGCCATGCTTGCCGATATATCTGACTGGATATTGATTTTTGCAGAGAGCTGCGGATCCTTTTGTGAGTTGGGTGCCTTCTCCGCCTTGCCTCATGCTGCCTGGATTACCTCTGTTGCTGTTGGTAAACAATATAAGGGTTCTCGGAGCTTCTTGATTGATGGGCCAGTGAAAGAAATAGCCACCGGCGAATCTTCGCTTAACAAGGTCTTTTACCTTGACTTAAATAACCCGATGTCGTCGCCTGACTTGTGCCGCTTTGTTTCTGAACTAAGGTCCCTTATTGGTGCTAATGCTATCAAGCGGGGTAAGGCTAGCTTAAAGGTCGGTAGAAAGATGATCAATCGAGACGAGTCCGAGATTAACGTCGGCTCGCTCGTTCATGAGCTGCTTGATTTGCTTCAAATATTGGGCCCCATGTCAGAGGCCGATTTACGAACGATATACTGTGCGGCCAAAGGCTTCCGTGCTAGTAAGCTCAAAATTTACTCGCCCATTTTAAATGCGGATATGAAAAATGCCGGCGTTCCGATATCTTGGTCGGATGTTTGCTGCATGATGAGAGCTACCGGTCTTGTTTCTAAAGTGAGATGCAATAGGGGTCCGGATTATTTGATTAAAAGCACGATACACCTCGATTCCTATTTCATGTTTAAGGGAAGCGAAGACCAAGTTTTCTCAAACATGAGGGCGCGGGTAATCCTTCGCAAGAGATCAATGGGGTATGGAGGCGTTGCCGGTGTCTATTGCGGATAGAATTTGCTTCGATCTTGGAATGACAAATCGTCAGCTACTGGACCTTGCGAGCTCAACGACGGATAAGTATCACTGTTTTTCTGCCGGTGGGAGAAAGATCGTTGCGCCTCAACCAGATTTGAAGCTCGTCCAGTGTTGGATATCGGACTATATAAATACGGAGTTTGATATAGACCTCCCTTACGCTACAGCCTACGAAAAGGGCTCAAGCGTCTGCCATAATGCCAGGCTTCACGCTAATAGCAGTCATTTTCTCCTGCTTGATATTTGCCATTTCTTTGAGTCCTGCACCCAGAAAATGGTCAGGAATTTGTTTTCAGGGGGAACATATCGGTCGACAAACGCTGAATCTCGCTTGCGTCTTACTGCAGACGATGTCGATCTTCTCGTAGCTTTATCATGTTATCGGGGTTCTCTTGCAACGGGTTCTCCGTGTTCGCCCTTTATTGCCAATCGCATAATGGCTTCGTTTGACCATGAGATTGCAGTTAGACTAGGCGAAAGATTCGTCTACTCGCGATACTCTGACGACATCTGCATTTCATCAACTGAATGGATAGACTCTGCGAAGATATCAACTATTGTCGATGACCGCCTAAAGCAAAAGGGTTTTGATCTGAATAAGGACAAAACTCGCTGTTTTGGACGAGGGCACCTACGTAAAATCACGGGCATCTATCTTGACCACGATGGCGTCCTACGACTGGGACCCCAAAGAAAAGCAGAGCTAAAGCGCTCGTTATACCAAGCACTTATGCGCGAGTGTGATCGCGATTACGCCCATCGCGTTTTAGGCCACTTGAGTTTTTGCAGACAGGTCGAACCGGATTATTACAACGCGCTTTTAGCTAAGTACGCGAGCTACGGTAAGGCTGTTTCTTGCGGAGGCGTTATGCCAGCGTTAGTAGAGCTCGCCTATAGGTGATTGCTGAGTGATTTGCCTAGGGGTCACGTGACGGTCGTTTCGGTTAGCTTTTCGAGCCATTCTCGGATCCACTGCATAACTTGTTAAAGTTTAGATAGTTAATATTGCCGAGGGATAGTTCTTGTATCCCCTGGTCCGTTTGCTTCCTATTTGAGCAACGATGTCTCTTCTTGCTTCATTTTTATTCAGTCGGTGTTATTCTTCGGAATAACTATTGGTTTCGTTCGGTTGCGAGGGGCATCATGAGTTCGCATGAGGCTCGGGCTCAAATGCTGGGCTATTTATATCAGGTACGTTGCGCCCTTATGCTGTTGCTTGAATCTGACACAACGACTTTAAAACTGTTTATCGAAAAATTCGACGACGTCTCTTTTGAAAACGATACTGATCCGCTTGCCCTAGTTCAGCTCAAACATCATATAGATAGAGCCGGCAACCTATCTGATCGTAGCCCTGATTTGTGGAGGACTATAAAGATTTGGGTTGATGCAGTTGAGGATAGCCCTGATCTTCTCGAAAAAACAAGATTCATAATTATCACAACTGCTAAAGCTCCTCTGGGCTCTATCGCATCATTACTTAAAATGGGCGATGGCGGTCGCGATACGGACAGGGCTTTTATCGAGTTAAGGAGGGTTGCCTCATCCTCTCAGCAAAATAGTGTTAATGCTTCATCCTATAATGCATTTTTTGAGCTTGATGAAAGCAGGGCGCGACTGTTAGTTAATTCAATTTATGTATTTGACTCCGCGGCAAACATATATGAATGCAAGACTCGTATAAAACGTTTGTTGCGCTATGCCTGTCAGCCTAAATATGAGGACATCCTATTTGAGCGGCTGGAGGGTTGGTGGTGCAATAAGTGTATTTCGTTATTGAGTGGTCAAAACTCGGATGGGATTACTAATTTCGACTTGCGATATGAAATAGTCAAAATTACAAACGAGTTCCGCGATGATAGTCTTCCGATTGACGTTGAGCTTGACGATGTAGATGAGAAGGCAGAAATAGAGCACTCTTCTGAATTGTATTGCAAACAGCTTGAACTAATTGCTTGTAAGCGTAGAAGGGTCATCGGGGCTATCGAAGACTTTTGCAGAGCTTCAACTCAAAGGGCAAAATGGATCGATAGCTGCCTTGTTGTTCCTGATGAGCTCGAGCGATACGAGGAAAGATTAATTGATGAATGGGACCATGAGTGGAGCGCTATGTCTGATGAGCTTAGCGATGAGTCTGGAGAGGCTGAAAAGCAAAAAGAGGGCCGACATCTACTAACTGAAATTATGAGAAAGGATGTTCGCATACGTCAAGGATGTGACGAGCCATTTGTTATGAGGGGGACTTATCACATTCTGGCTAATAATTTGAAGATCGGTTGGCATATCGACTATTTACAGCTTTGCTCTGAGGAGGTTGAGAAAAACGAAATCCTGGGCTAAACGACCGCCTGAGGCAGCAAATTTATTAAATCCTGCATTTTGTGCATGCCTCCTATATGCTTTCATTGATGAACACGAAATGTCGAGTTTTAAAGAGCTTGAGTTTCCGCTTCTTTATCTTGTTTTGCCTCTTGTGCTGCACAAGGAGACTCGAGGCACGGTTAATAGCCGAGTTCGTTTTCTTGTGTGGGCAAAATCTCATCCCGAGTGTATTGCTTCATTCGCTAAGCGCGCTTCGGCTTTTGTTGATATTACTAATGAAGCGATCGAGTTTCTATTGCGATCATCTTCCGCATTCATTTCCGATATTGGAACAATCAAAGTTAGAAAAAATGTGGCTTTGCGGAGCACCAAAAAGTATACCGATCGGGAGATTAGAGATTGTATTTTGAAATCTCGCAACATAGCAAGGTGGTTTGCTAGATCCGGAAGCGCAGAGACTATATATGCGATTTTGGGGGTTCGACCTTAATGCAGATAAAAGAGCTTATCTTGTATTCAGACTTATACGGTGCAAGAAAAATTAGTTTTAAGCTTGGTTCTCTTAATACAATCGTTGGTGCATCGAGGACAGGAAAATCGGCAGTTGGCGAAATTTTGGATTACTGTTTTTGCAGTTCCAATTGCGATATTGCAGAAGGTGTTATTCGCAGTAAAGTCGATTGGTATGCGCTCCTTTTGCAACTTGAAGGTGAGCAGCTGTTCATTGCAAGGAAATCCCCGGAGGAACACAAGCTAACAAGTTTGCTTGCATATTATGAGGTTGGAAGCGAGATACGTGTTCCAGATAAGATCTCTTTCCAGTCCAATATCGATGTTGAAAGTTTAAAAAAGCTTCTTAGTCGTAAGCTTGGAATTACTCACAATTCCCTAAATTTATCTCAAGGCGCCATAAGCATCAGGCATGCCTTATATTATTGTTTTCAAGGGCAAAGCGAGATTGCTTCAAATAGAGTTTTATTTCACAATCAAGCTAAAGACTTCTTTCTGCCTTCTTTTAAAGGCTCTTTTCCATATTTTATTGGCGCCACAACCGAAGACACCCTTTCTTTAAATCAGCAGAAAAGGGAGCTCGCTCGCAAAATTAGAGCTATCGAGAATAGGGCGGCGGAATCAGGCTATCAAAGAGAATTTAGCAGAAATTGCATTAGCGGGCTTATTGCCGAAGCTCAAGCTGTGGGTTTGCTTGATGGCGATATTGATTTTGATATTAATGATATTGAGTCTGCTGCGAACGTTTTACGCTGTATAGTGAATGCTGATCTCGATGAGAGCTCTGAAGGGCCAGTGTCGTTAGTCAGGTTACAAGAAGCTCTGAGGATTGCCCAGTGTGAACTCGGAGAAATAAGTGATGAAATTGATAAATGCGAACTCTATAATGTCTCATTTATGGACTATAGCGGCTCCGCAATTCAACAGAAGGCAAGACTGCAATCTATCGGTTTATTCGAAAAGCTATCATTTGATACTGGTAAATGCCCTTTCTGTGGGAATGACTGTGCTGCTGGAACGCCCGGCATCGATGAAATAAAACGTTCGATTGGTCGTCTTGACAAATCTCTTCAGAACGTTTCTCTTACTCAAGTCGATGTTTCCTCGCACTTGGAAAACTTAAATGGAAAAAGAATGGGGCTGGAGAATAGAATTCACTATTTGCGTTCCCAAATCGATGGAGTTTATGCTCAAAGACTTGAACTTATGAACGAAAGGGACGAATCGATTCGTCATGCCAAATTACTTGGACGAATCGAGTACTGTCTGTCGCTTATTGACTCCATGGACACGCCTGTTGACGAAATGTCTGAGTTGGGGCGTCTGAAATGCAAGCTTAATAAGATTGATAGTCTGCTGTCTGCCGATAATGTTTGTGAAAAAACGCAGTGTGTTCTTGCTCAGCTACAGCAAGCCATGTCTAATTACGCGATCGAACTAGATCTCGAGCACGCTGGTAGCCCATACTGGTTCAATGAAAACAAAGCGACTGTTTATGTTGATTCGGAGGGAAAGGCGATACCGCTACAGAATTTGGGCAGCGGTGCAAATTGGCTCGGCGTGCATCTATTGACATTGTTTGCATTTCATTTGCTTTTTATTCAGAAGGAAAGACCTGTTCCAGGTTTCATTTTTCTCGACCAACCTTCTCAGGTCTTTTTCCCTGCCGAGGGGGAAAAGAGAGACGCCGACTGGGAAAGCCTCTCGAAAATACAGTCATTCATTTTAAATAAGGTTGAAGAGGGAAATGGGCAACTCCAGGTGATTTTGGTAGACCATGCAGAAGGCAAGGATGAGCGGTTTGCAGAAAGTGTCATAGAACGGTGGCGTGACGGGGACGGTTTGATTCCGCAGGAATGGCTGTAAGATGCTGATTAGTGTTACGACACTGTTGAAGGTATTGAGTTTGACTCTATGAGCAATTTCCTCTTTGAAATCGGCGATAATGCGCGTCGGCACTGCCCGTCCATGTTTTGAATATCGCCGTTCGATAGCATTGGCGTTCCCTTCGGCTCCACCCTTCAGTATGTTCCGACTGCCATGAAGCCGAGGCCGAAGAGGCGTAATATGGCGTGAAGGGCGAGGGTCAGGGTGCCCTTCAAATTTATAGCGTTAATTAATGGATCAATAATCAGTAGCCTATCTAAAAGCGGTATTGATGCGGGTAACCTACGGACCCCGCGTCCAGAGGAAAGGCGGCTATCCTTCTTGGGATGTCCGCCTTTCCTTTTTTAATGAACTGCGGTGACGGTGGGCTGCGAGCCTGCCGCAGCGGCCTCTCTGGCGTGCTTGAAGATCTGTATGGCTTCCTGTCTACTTCGGATTTTCAACAGACAGAAAAGACTGAGGCTAGGGACAAGACGGATGCACTCCTTAGTTATATAGCTGCTTCTTAAAGGCTGCTCCCGAAAAGGAAGATAATTTCTACTTGTGGCCGAGCCCGTAGACAAACAAGGGATATCGGCTTAATTAAAAATAATTGAGGTGGAAGCCTTCGGGCGACACCTGAAGAGGGCCGATGCGTCGGCCCTCTTTTTTGTCGATTTGAACGTAAGATTCGGCCTGTGAAAACTTACATCTCAATTGGGAAAAGGCAATATTACGAGTGGTTATAAGTTTGCATGTAACTTTACTGACGCTCGTTTGCCTGGCATGGTTCGCAACAGGATCTTGGCAGGGGATTGACCGGGATTGTGCATTTCCTTAAAGTAGGGACCGTGATGAGGCCTTGCGACGGTACGTCTGGCTTGGTCCGTGGGAACCGCCGAAAGGCGGTTTTCGCGTTTAAGGGGCTGTTTTCCAAAGGGTATTTGTCGCGTTATCGCTTTAGGACAGCGGATTTTTCTCGCGTATTTCGGAAGTACGGGGAAAAATCGAAGCTCGTCGAGCACGCCCCGGTTTTTCCTAACAAAACAGCAGGTCGCGGATGTCCAAACCCGGGGTCTGGTCGACCGACCTTGATTTTCCCCGCACTTCCGGATGGTCCCATAATGCGGCAATGCTCTTGACTGGAACGCCATAATGAGTTGCCAATTGGCAACAAGACGAATATAGTTAGCATCATGCTAACTAAGGGGTGGTTATGAATCGAACCAAGCTCCGACCGACATATTCACTTGACGAAGCGAAGTCTTTGGTTCGCTCGGGAAAGATGATTGTAAATGGTAGGGTGCGCAGACACCTGATGAATCAGTTTGGTTATTTGGACATCGATCATTTCCTTGCTGACCTATTTGATTATCTGAAGCCTGACGATTTTAGAAAATCCATCGCGCTCGATATGGATGGGCCTCTGCATGATGTTAACCCAGATGTCTACGTGTGCCGAGGTTTTGAATACGAGGATTGGTACGTTAAGTTTTCAATTGATTCCGAAGGCAATGCGCATTTAAACGTTTTGTCTGCGAACATCGATGGATACATTCATTAAAGGAGGAGTCATGCGTTGCATGGAATGCGGCAAAGAAATGCAATTTACCACGGCGCCAATGACTGAAATTTACCGTGGCGAGATAATTACTGTAAAAGGAATTGAGCATTATGTTTGCGAGTGCGGCAACGATGAAATGACCGCTGCGGAGGCGACTAAGCTTGCCCATGCGCTTGCCGCGCAATACGCCAAGGCTCATGAGTTTCTATCTCCCTCGGAAATAAAGCATTTGCGCTCAGACCTTGGCTTAACACAGCATGAATTTGAGTCGGTCTTAGGGGTTTCGAAGCCCACGGCCTCTCGTTGGGAGAACGGCGCATCGCAACAATCTGTTACTGCCAATACCCTTATGAGGCTCATTCGCGATGTTCCTGAGGTCCGCAGATATCTCGGCTTGGCTTCTCATGAGAGGAGTGCAAGTCTTAGCTCTCCGCTTTTGTCTGTAATATCAGGAGGAAAAATTCCTGCTTATAGGGATTCCGATCCTTTGGTTGATGAGAATCTCTTCCGATTGGAGATGTAAATGGACTCTCTGAAGAAGCAGCGCATTGAGTCTTCGTCGATTACATGCATGTCTAAAAAAGTCGATAGGCTTTCATTTGACGGAGGAATGACCCCGAAGGAGGGAGTTAATAAGTCAGACGGTGAGTTTAACGTTAGAAATGACATAACGAATGCCTTCACTGATGAAAATGGAGCTAGATTTCGGCAGCTCAACCTTGTCATAGAGCTCATTCCCAGTGATGAGGGGCACTATTACCGTTCCGAAATTTCCGTGTCCGGTATCTATCGTGCTCCGTCTGATTTAGACGATGAGGCATTTGATAGGGAGGGGCTTAGCTTCGGCATGCAAGACCTTTATTCCTATGCAAAGGGCATTATTGAGAATGCTGCTGCTGGCGGAGTATGGGGGCCGCTTTACCTGCCGCAGATCAGCTTTTCTATTTAACTCGACTGTTGTCATTCCATCTGGATAATGATTGACTGGCGTTGGGTTATTTCTAAATTTTTCAACTGTGATGAGGCCTTGCGACGGTACGTCCGGCTTGGTCCGTGGAAACCGCCGAAAGGCGGTTTTTGCGTTTAAGAGGTTGTGTTGTCCCAGCGGAATTTGTCGCGTTTTCCGCTTCAGAGCGCTCGGCGTTGCCGTGTTTTCCGGAAGTGCGGGGAAAAATCGGAAATCGCTGAGCATAACCCGATATTTGGCAACAAAACCGCAGGTCGCAAGTATCCAAAACCGGGGTCTGGTCGGTCGATCTCGGTTTTACCCCGCACTTCCGGAATCATCTTCCCGAAGTATGCGGCAAATTCCGGAACCCACGAGCACACCGCCCTTTTCGCGCAGAGAAACCGCAGGTAGAGGCGTTGCGGCATACCGGTGTGCTCGGCATATTTTGAATTTGCCGCATACTTCCGGTTTTTACCCTGCGGCAAGGCGTGTCCACTTATATCCTCGGCTGGATAATGGACAGAACAGCTAATTTCGTCTCCATACTAAAACGCCGGCAGGGGCGAAATTGCTCCTGCCGGCGTTGGTGTGCCTGCTTGTGCTGCTTTTCGGCTCGCGCAGAGGCCCGTTTTGGACCTTTACGCCTCCGTCGGCTCCACACCAAGCTCGTTGCGGACGAGCTCGAATGCCGCGGCGATGGCCTTGTCCATGTCGTAGTACTTGTAGCCGCCCAGGCGACCGGCGAAGACCACGTCGCCCTCCTGCGCCGCCAGCTCCTCGTACTGCCTGTACAGGGCCTCGTTCCTGGCGTCGTTGATGGGGTAGTAGGGCTCGTCGCCGGGCTTCCAGTCGGCCGGGTACTCGCGCGTGATGACGGTCCTGTCCTGCGTGCCGAACTCGAAGTGCTTGTGCTCGATGATGCGCGTGTAGGGGACCTCGCGCTCGGTGTAGTTGACCACGGTCACGCTCTGGTGGTCGGCCTCGTCGAGCGTCTCGGTCTCGGAGCGCAGGCTGCGGTACTCGAGCGTGCCCAGCTTGAAGTCGTAGAACGCGTCGATGGGGCCGCAGTAGATAGTCTTGGCGGCGATATCGGGCTCGGCGGCGGCCAGCTCCTTGGACAGATGGGGGCTGGAGGTTGGCTTTGGGTTGGATGGTGGTGTTGGCCACAGGTTATTCTCGGTTATTCTGCAGGGTAATATTATTTTGTAATGACCGAGTAAATTTGACCTTGGCGCGCGTGATTGTCTGGTTTTGTTTGGAGGACGTTTTATCTTGCATCGTTCTATGTTTATTTCTGCTGGAGAGCTTGGTCAGCCCCTTGATAGCTCAGTTATTGCGAGGATGTTTAATTGTATTCAAGGTGACTTGGATGGTTTTATTGCTGCATTGGAAAAGGCGGAATTTGAATGTAGGCTGCCAGCTCTAAGTTCTCTCTGGGCTGATGTCCGCCATGAAAATGCTCAAGAAATATTGCATAATCAGCTTCGTGTTGATGGCATGTACTTACAGTTTCCTGAATACATTAGTTTACCTAAGGGGGCGACTGTTTTTCGTGCGCGAAGTGTCTCTTCTTCTCTCGATTATGGAGCTCAGTTTATTGACCAGGGTCAACTGTGGGAGCCACCGAATAACTGCGTGACCAATTTTGGGCGATTAAACAAACCCGGTGAGAGCTATTTATATGTCAATTGCGGTGACCCAGTCACGACGCTTGACGAAGCCAGGGTGAACGTTGATGACCAATTTGCTTTGATAGCGTATGAGGTCGCTAGACCTATTAAAGCTATTGGTATTGGTGTTTATATTCCTTCCGAAGTGCGTAGGCTGTTTGGGCAAAGCCCGACTGCATTCGGACAATACTGCCTGCTGCATGATTATTTGCATCAAGAGTTTTCTCGCCCCTTTGAAGTTCTCGGTGAGACTACCTATCAATTGAGCAATGCAATTGTTGATGAGTTTTATTCATACGAACCCTGTGTTGCTTATAGTCCTGTGGGCGGTGGCAGAGGGCTTAATTTAAGAATGACTCCGGATGTCGCACATGGAAATTTGTCAATTCGAGGGATATATTTTGGAAGGCGCTCCGCCAACGCACTTAAATCAATGATTGTCGACTTTGGGCGCTGGCATTATTCCAGTAAAGCTGGACGTTACCTGTGTCTTGAACATTCCAAGAACCCTGTTTGTCTTAATCATCTGTTTTTTGAAGATGAGCTTGTCTGTCCAGGAACTGAGTGCGAATCGGAGCTGTACTCGTTTTGCGGCTATCGTCCTAACAGACACGGCCATGAACTATTAGCTTTGCGATAGGGGGCACAGCGCGATTTAAATAGGCCAGGTTGAAATTATAACTGGCTGTCGTCGCTAGTGATGTCATTGCTGCATCTGCTCCAGGGTGATCTCACAAAGCTAACTGTTGCTTTAGCGTGAGGGGTTTCTTCTTGAACATAAAACTCGGCCGAGGTTTTGTGTGCAGTTAGTTGAGTGCTAGTGTATCAGGGGATCCTGATGGGGCGCACCCTGGGAGCCATGGACGCCTAGAACGGATTGCCCTGTTCGCCAGGCAGGCCATGTTAGTTGTCGGCAGCATTGATGTAGAAATGCCCGTTTATTAGGTCGTCGATGTATGCCTCTCTGGGTTCGAACTTGAGTGGACATGCGATGTTGCCGTTTTGATGCTAGGCGTCCTTTCATGGGCGGTGTTGCTTCGGGCCGATACATATATCTGGGATTCAAGGGGGAATTACTTTGGCAGATTTAGTTCATGTTTTGCCGCTTCAATCGGTGAGCGACGAAGCCCAGGAAGCGCTTTCAATGATTGAATATCTCGAGGGCGATTCTGCAACCAAAGTGAAAGAGTATGACGGTGTTGTGCGGTCATTTTGGGAGGTTAACCAACTGTATGAACAGTTTCGATGGAACTACGGTGAACTGCGGCGCCTGGTTCCGTGCGATCGGTCTGACTTCTTGCCCGACGGCTTTACCAGCGGTGGTTTTGGCGAAAGGACTGTTGTTAACGCCGCCTTTGGTAATTATGTATCCGCAGCCCGTGGTCTTGTCGATAGAATGCAAGCGGTCATGCGGGTTTATGATCGAGGTTCTGAAAAAGAACTATATAAAAAATATTGGAAGTTGCCTTCTGCTTGGTATGACCGAGGTGGCCTCTATGTTTTTATGTATGAGATTCGAAATCCCGTTCAGCATGGTCAAACCGTTGTTTCGCTTGTTAGGGAAAACGGTTTGATTAGGGTCCGATTTGATCTTGACCAAATTGCCGATTTGCGCGACTACAATACCTCGCCAAAGCTGCGCGCTTTTTTAAGCAAGTCAATTTCGATAATGAAAGAACGTGATTCGTCCGGCTGCTCGTACCTTTGCTTCAGGTATACAAACATGAAGTACCAGGAGCTTGTGCTTAAATTATTCTGCCATTTTCTGGATTGTGCTGAGCCTAGAATACGTGCCGTTCGCAGAGATATGAAGAAATTGCTATCGCAGCACGGCAAAGCTGTCGGCAAGTTAGGCGGCATTTCCTTTGTTGCATATCGTGACGGTGATATAACCCATGTTTTTAATGAGGTTGACGTTGATCCAGTTAAGGATTTAAAAGATATACGCCGAAAGGCGCAGAAGCATCTAAAGGATGTTCAAAATGCAGTTACGGCTGAGCGTAGATCAATTCGCTAGAGAAGATAACACTCATGTTTCGAAGTCTTTCTTTCTTAGTCGGCCGAGATATCGATCGAGTTCGTACAAGGCGTCAATGTAGACTTGAGCTGAGTTGCGGATATCGCGCATATCTAGGCAACACCTTTCAAAATGTAGCTTGCCTTTTTCTGTTTGAGTGCGGCGGCAGGTCATTAGCGCGATTTCGTTATCCTCGACACTGTCGGTTTCTTCGAATCCTTTTGGTGTGATGCGATAGATTACTGCGCCCGGATATGAGTCGAGAAGACTTTTCCTTCGCACATCAATACAAATTCGCCCTTCTGGACCAAAGCCGTACCCCTCATGCCTTGTCGAATTTAAGGGGTGTGCAATTACGATTGAGCGAACCGCCTCAAGATAATTACGCGCCTCTGTGAGTTCATTATGTCTCGAGAACTCGAACTTGGTTCTAATTACTTCTTTCAAGCAGGCGTAATTAATCTGCCAGTATGCATCTTTAATCCAGGTGGCAAGTGCTACCAGAAAAACGGTGTCCTTAATGTTGGGAGTAAATCCGTCTTTGATGGCAGCATTAAAGTCCTGAATGCTGTAGTTGGCCTTAAGAATAAGATCAGACATTAATTCATAGTGATCTAGGTCTTTCCAAGGCCACTTCTTCCAAATGCCGCCTTTGCCTTCGCCCAGATCGTCCGTGGTTTTTAGGGGTTCGATTGATTGCACGTTGTTCCCGTCTACTTGAGTTCCGCTCGGGCTCCTCATCGTTGTGCGTTGTTAATTATCATAATGACACGACGGCAAAGCGAGGGGTTGGGTCACATTTTCGTTTTGCTGTAATTTTGTTGTGAGTGCCCACGTCTGCCTCCTTTTGCTTCATCGATTTAGCGCGTTACTATTAAGGTCCGAGCCTATGTATGATATTGGAGATCTGATGCCCGACGCCAATAGAAAGCCGTGGCTTACGGCGTCAGAGCAGATTGATCATCTCAAATCGAGGGGTGTCCATTTCTCGCTGATGAGCGAAGACGATGCCAGAGCTTACCTGGAGAAGAACAGCAACTATTTTCGCCTGCGTGCCTATCGGCTTGGGTTTCCTAAAGTTGAGGAAGGAAATCGCAAGGGGGAGTATGCTAATCTAGATTTCAAGATGTTAGTCGACTTGTCGATCGTCGACATGCTCCCTCGTTATGAAATGTTGCCTCTTACGCTCGATGTAGAGCACTTTGCAAAGGTAAAACTCCTAAAGCGTATCGAAATGGAGGGGGAGGACGGCTATGCGGTCGTCTCGGATTATATTTCTTCCTACGATGGTGTGAAACACGATGGGACGCCGTGTAATTCTCTTAAGGATGAGATTCTTAGATGCAAGAACAGTCCTTACACTGGCGGATTGATTGCTAGGTACGCTGATTTCGAATTCCCCGCGTGGGCTTTTGTCGAAGTCGTCTCCTTCGGCTCGTTTCTATACTTCTATAAGTTTTGCGCCCAAAGGTTCAATGACCGCGAGATGCTTAACGAGTTTTATATATTTCAGGCTGTCAAGTCGTTAAGAAATGCATGTGCGCACAATAACTGTGTCTTGAATGATCTGAGCGCCGGCGACCCCATCCATGAGCCTAGAAATGCCGTCATGCGGGAGCTCTCGAATATTTCTCGCATCGGTTCTGGACAGCGCAAGAACAAGATGAGCAATGATCGGATACAGCAAATCGTTACTACGTTATATGCGCACAAGGAGCTGGCCTCGAAGGGAGTCTCCGAACACCGTGCGAGGAGCCTGGCATTATTCGTTGAGAGAATGAATGAGCATATTGATTACTATCGTGGTAATCCTCAAGTGCTAACGGGATTTGAATTCCTTACGAAGGTAATTGATGCGTGGTTTCCCGTTGACGTAAATTAAACGTTGAATCTGTGGCGGCGGCTAATGCAACATATTGTGGCAGCATTTGGTGTATTCTGTCGATGCAACGAAAAACAGTAGCTTTTTGTAGCAGCTGTTTTGTAAGGGGGTTCCTTCCGAAAGGAGGGCATCCCCTATTTTTATGGCGCCGTGATTGACAGCCTTCACTCATGGGCAGCCTGTAGACTAACATAAGTCTTAAACTATAATAAACCCAATCGCGGTGTTGCATTCGGGTGACACCTGAAGAGGGTTGATGCATCAGCCCTCTTTTTTGTTTGGATACAAGATTCGGCCCGTCAAAACTTACATCTCAATTGAGAAAAGGCGAAATTGCGGGTGTTTTTCTGCCAGCATGTAACTTTGCTGATGCGTTGTTGCTCAGCCTTAATTTGTTACGGTTTGTCGGTAAAGGATTGACTGGGACTGGGCTTTTCCTTACTGTTCCAGCTGTGATGAGGCCTTGCGACGGTACGTCCGGCTTGGTCCGTGGAAACCGCCGAAAGGCGGTTTTTGCGTTTAAGGGCTGTTTTCCAGCGGCTTTCGTAGCGGGTATTCATGGTTCGCATGGACTCTGCTCACATTACTTTTCTCGTAATGGAGTATTTGATGAGAGTCTCCTATCTCTTGCCGTAATATAATTACGGCAAGAGATAGGAGACTCTCATGCTTAAGCGTTTTACTGTTGATGGCTATAGGAATTTTTCGACTCCGGTTTTATTTAATTTTGCTGCTTCTCGTGATTACCAGTTTGCAGAAAATAACGTTAAAAACGGAAACGTGAAAACCGCACTTTTGATCGGCAGAAATGCGTCTGGTAAATCGAATTTCGGTTCAGCTTTATTCGACATTACGCTCGGCTTTCCAGAGGCATTCGATTATTCTGACCAGGATGATCGTCTGTTTTTGAATGCTGATTGTGGGCGAGGCACGGCACAGTTCACTTATGTCTTTGAATTTGACGGTCGCGAAATCAATTACAGCTATGAGAAGACTTCTCCGACTACTTGGCTTCATGAGAGCCTATCGATTGATGAGAGTCTCATTTTCGATTTCAATAACGCACGCGGCGTTTTCGAAGAGAACCATCTTGAACGAATCGGTGCTGCTGGGATCAATTTTGAATTCTCCGATACTTCGTTGAGCCTTCTTTCATATATAACGAGCAGTCTTCCAACTAATGTTTTAGGCGTCTTGGCGGAGTTGCGACGATTTGTCTCGCGCATGAGGCTGATTCGCATGGACTTTTTTCGATTAAAAGGGTTTGAAACAAGAAGGGTAATCGACAAGATCATACGCGAGAACAAAGTTGCGGAATTCGAGTCATTTATTCGCAATTTTGGAGTCGATGAGTCTCTGATCGTTATTAAAGAGTCCGACGGCTCGCCTGTTCTGTATTTCAATCACCCTATTCGATGCATCCCGTTTGTCGAGGCATGTTCTAGCGGTACAAGAACCCTGGTTAAGTTGTTCTCTGAGCTTGAGCTTAACGAGTCGGCCAGTTTTTTGTTCATAGATGAGTTTGACGCTTTTTGTCACTTTGAGATGGCAGAGAGCCTTTTGAAGTTCTTTGCTTCAAAGGCATCGTGTCAGATACTGTGCTCGACCCACAATACCTCGCTTGTTAAGAATGGCGTAATGAGGCCTGACTGCGTTTATCAAATCTCTGCAAAAGGGGGCATTCGAACTTTGGCCGATTCCACCGATCGCGAGTTGAGGCTTGGCAACAACATTGAGAAGCTCCTCCGCGCCGGAGAGTTTGACTAGTCATGAACAATGCGTCCGTAAAGAACGTCCTGCTCATTGTCGAAGGTGCTAAACGCGAGCCTCAGCTGATGGAGCGCATGTTTGATTCTTTTAGCCTCGCAGATGATCATCAAATTGTTCATGTCGAGATTAATGTTCATGACTTTCTAGACAAGCTCTTTCAAGAATACGGTTGCGATTTTGAGGCCGTTGATCTTAGGTCCTTTGTTGCCGAGCTTCTTCCGGATAAAGATGATGCGACAGAGCTTCTCGAATCCAGTTTTACTGACACCTTGCTCATATTTGACTTAGATCCTCAGGACAATCGGCACGATTTTAAGCGGCTTGAGCTAATGCAAGACTATTACTGCGATAGTACTGATATGGGTCAACTATATCTAAGCTATCCATCGGTTGAAGCATATCGTGATTTTGATCCCCTGAAGTATCACTCTCTGGATGATGCCCTTGTTCCTTCAGATGTGATTTTTGGTCAGCGATCTTATAAGGACTGGGTTGCTAGGAGGGGAGATTCGCTTGCGGATATTGGGCGTATTGATGGTTTTACATTTGCTTGCATTATTGCCGTCCATGCCCTGAGGTCGCTTTTGCTAACTAGTGAGCAGGTGACGCAAAATGCAAACGAGTCTGTGGCTGACTTGGCTGCGGCTGTGGCCGGCGTCGACCATTCTGAACTTTTGCTCAACGAGATTGGGCGTCTGCAGAATGGTTCATTTTGTGCTTGTTGCACCTGCATTTTCTTTATTGCAAATTGGCCCAAGAGGCTTAACGACGTTTGGAACAAGGCGATTAAGAGGGGCTTGGGTATTCGTTTGCTCTAAAGAACTCCCTCCGCCTTTTATTTTCGGAAGTGCGGGGAAAATCGAAACTCGCCGAGCATAGCCTGATTTTAGGTAACAAAACTGCAGGTCGCGGGTGCCCAAAACTAGGGTCTGGTCGACAGGTCTCGGTTTTTCACTGCACTTCCGGATTGGGCGCGCATTTAGCACTCTCGATGTCCCCACATCCTCTAAAAAAGTTCTTAAAACAGCCTTAAAGGCGTTCCAACTCGCGTTGACAGCGTAAAATACGCATGTTTGACTATGACAGAAGTGGATTTTAGGGGAGGAGTACGCCATGGAGGTGCTGGTTGTTGGCAACACCGCATATGTTGACGATGACTTTTGTGCCAAGGCGTTCCCCGGCGACCATGTGCAGGTCGTAGCCGCGCAGGACGCGCGCCGCGACGAGTCGTCGCTCCATGCCTCGTGGAAAGAGCTCCTCCAGCACCTGGATCAGGCCTACGAGTTCGACCGTGTCGTCTACCTGTCTAATTACCTAACCCCGCATACCGATACCGTGGGCGATATCGAGCTGCTGCGCTCGGTCTTTCGTACGTGCGCGGGTCGCCGGATCCAGCTGTTGTATATAGCAGGTCCCGCGGGTGCCGAGGGTGCCGCCGATGCCGCGGGGCGAACGGGCAAGGGCATTATCGCGCACGCAGCCAACGACCTGTGCCGCTACTACGCTGCTCGCGAGGGCGTTCAGACTAAGATCCTGCGCGTGCCGTTCCTGTATACCGCGTCTGCCGCGCTGGAAGACCCGTTTTTGGTGCCGCTGTTCGACGCGTGCTCAACCGGATCGGCCGCTCTGCAGGGCGCGCAGGATGCGGCGTTTCCCCTGCTGTGTGCCGAGGAGCTTTCGGTGCTGGTACGCCGTATCTTCGACAGCTGGAATGGTAACTTTGAGACGCTCGACGTAGTCGATACCTTCCATCACACGGTGGGTGAGGTGGGCGAGGCCCTTCAGGCACTGTTCCCAGGACTCTCAGTTGCCTATGGCGATTCTGCCGGCTACGCCCTGCCTGCCAGCGACGTCGCTCGCGTGCGCTATGGCTGGTTTCAGCGCTACGACTTGCTACGCGACCTCTCGACCATTCAGGCTCGCTGGGATGCTGGTCGTGCAAAGAAGGTCAACCCCTTGCGCGCGGCCATCGACCGCATTCAAATGCGCACGCTGCCTGTCAAATGCCTGGAGACGGCAGTCGCCTGGGTGCTCTTTGAAGTGCTGGAGCGCTTGTTCTCTCAATCGACCCAGCTCAACGTGCTCGATTATCGCCTGCTCTACGTGGTGCTCATCGGCACGCTGTATGGCTTGGACTTTGGCCTGGTTGCGGCGCTGCTGGCGTCGGTGGGTTTGGCCGCGAGTTACTTTACTCTGTACGGCTATACCTTCCAGGGCCTGTTCTACGAGCCGTCCAACTGGCTGCCGTTTATTGCGTACTTTGTTGTGGGTGCCGTGTGCGGCTATGTGCAGCTGCGCAATAGCGAAGCCATTAGGGCGGAGCGCGATCAAAACGAGCTCGCGCGCAACCGCAATACGTTCCTTACGCAGCTCTACCACGACGCGATCGAGGACAAGCGCGCGTACAGGCGCCAGATCGTGGGTCGCCACGACAGCTTTGGCAAGATCTTTGCCGTGACGCAGGAGCTTGACGTGCTCAACCCACGCGACATCTATCGCAAGTGCTGCGAGCTTCTGGGCGAGATCCTCGAGAACGATTCGGTGGCGATCTACCATGTTTCGGGCGGGGCATTTGCACGCCTGGTGGCAGCAAGTCCCGCGATTGCCGAAGATGCCGCACGCTCGCTCACGCTTGAGCAGCTTGCACCTCTTTTGGGCGACGGGGGTCGTTCGAACCTGTGGGTGAACCGCGAGTTGACGCCGGGGCTTCCCATGTTTGGATACACGATCGAGCGCGACGGGGCACCCGCCGTGTTGATCTTTGTGCGTAGTGCGGCCGAAAACCAAATGACCCTCTATTATCAAAACCTGTTCCGCATCTTGTGCGGGCTGGTCGAAAGCGCGCTGGGCCGTGCCTTTGACTATGAGGCGGTGGCGCAGGATAAACGCTGCGTTGATGGCACTTGCGTGCTCAAGCAGGCCGCCTTTGGCCAAGAGCTCGCAGCGGAGCAGGCGCTGGCAGATAGCAAGATGGGGAGTTTTTTGCTCCTGCGCGTGGTACCGGGCATGGAGCCTGTCGGCGAGCTGGTGGGCGCAATTGGGTCGACAATCCGCGAGAGCGACGCGGCGGGCTTGGTCGACGGCGACGTGCTCTACCTGCTTATGCGCCAGGCAAAGGCGTGCGATCTTCCCATTATCCGCGAGCGCCTGAGCGCAAAGCAGATTGCGGTGGAGCCCGTCGATGGCGAGGACATCGTGGCGTTGCTGCAGCACATCTCTTACACCGGTGACGGTGAGGGGGGTGCCGCTTGATCTCGCTTGTCGTTGCTGCCATCTTGCTGCTGATTCATGCGCTGGTTTGCCTGATGCTGTGGACGCTCATGAAGTTGGGCCTGCTGCCGGTGCGCGGACACATGCTGGCTGTGATAGTGCTGGTGCCGCTGTGGGGCCCGTTGCTGGTGGTTCTGCTATCGGTCCGCAGCGCGATGTTTGGCGAGGGGCTGAAAGAGTCTGCGCTGGAGTCGCTGCGTTTCAACGACGACCTGCATCGCAGTATGTCGGTATCGAGTGGCGAGGACGATGCAGGCGTAGTGCCGCTCGAGGAGGCGCTCATCGTCAATGACCCGGCATACCGGCGCCGCCTAATGCTCTCCATGCTCACCGAGGAGCCCGACGCGTACCTGGCGCAGCTGCAGGCGGCTAAGCTTAACGACGACGTTGAGGTGGCGCACTATGCCGCGACGGCGGTGGCGCAGATCTCCAAGGAGTCCGACCTTAAACTGCAGCAGCTGGAGCGTGCCTTTAAGACGGACCCGAGCGCTCAAAACCTCAACGAATACTGCGATTTTCTTGGTGAATACTTGGGCTCGGGCTTGACTGAGGGGCGCGTGGCTCAGATTCAGCGCCAACAGTACGCGCTCCTGCTTGCGCGTCGCTGCGAGCGCGAGGATACCCTTGAGCTGCGCATTCGATACGCGACGGCGCTGGCCGATGTCGGACAGATCGACGAGGCGCAGGCCGTGACCGACCAGCTGGTGCTCGACGTGCCCGACGAGCAGGAGGTTTGGATGCTTTGCCTGCGCCTGGCCGTGATGCGCCGCGACGGTGACGAGGTCCACCGCGTGATCGACGCGATTGACAAGCAACATGTGTATTTGAGCGCCGACAACCGCGAAAAGTTGGCGTTTTGGCGCGACGGGGAGGAGGCCAGATGAGCGTGGTGCAACATATCCGCGACCGTGCAGGCCGCTTTCGTTGGATGGGACTCCTCGTGGTGTGGGCGGTCTTTATTGCTATGGCCGCCGTGCTGCTGGTGGAGCGTGCCGGCGTGCAGTACAGTGCGGGCCAGCACAAACTGGGCATGCTCGCCGCCACCGACGCTACGCCTGCAAGCTTGGCAATCTTTGGCCAAAAGCCCTCGTGCCTGGTCATTACCGATTCCGATCAAGCTGGCGTCGAGGACGTAAAGGAGCAGTTCGACCAGATCCTGCTCGACATGAAGATCGCGCACCGCGACGTTGACCTTGCCCTGGATGGTGCGGATGCCATTCCCTCGCTGACCTCCTTCGATCGCGTGATTTTGCTCATGCCGTCGCTCGATGGGCTCGGTACGCACCTGAGCGACATTATGAGTTGGGTGAGTGCCGGCGGTTCGCTTATGCTCGCCATGCCGCCGGATAACTCGAGCTATCTGCAAGCGATTGCCCCCAAGCTTGGCATTGAATCGGCCGGATATGACTATGTAAAAGCCGAAAGCATTGTGCCGAGTGAGGACTTTATGCTGGGCGGGGGAGAGCGCTACGAGCTCTCGGATCCCTTCGATTCTTCGCTCTCGGTTTCATTGCGCGAAACGGCCCACGTATGGGCAAAGACCAGTGACACGGGCACGCCTCTCATTTGGTCTAACGATTGCGGCAGCGGTCACACCGTGGTGTGCAACATTGGCATCTACGACAAGGTTATGCGTGGGTTCTATGCTTCGGCCATAAGCTTACTGGGTGATGCCACGGCCTATCCGGTCATCAACAGCTCCGTCTTCTATCTGGATGACTTTCCCAGCCCCGTGCCCTCGGGCGACGGCACCTACATCAAGCGCGACTACGGGCTTTCCATCGCCGACTTTTATACCAAGGTTTGGTGGCCCGATCTGCAAAAACTGGCGCAGAAGTACGACATTCGCTACACCGGCGTGATGATCGAAAACTACGAGGACGCGGTCAACCAGACCGAGCCCGCGCGCCAGGCCGATACCACACAGTTCCGCTACTTTGGCGGCATGCTGCTGCAGATGGGCGGAGAGCTGGGCTTTCACGGCTACAACCATCAGCCGCTCGCGCTCTGGGACACCGACTACGGCACGCTGTACGTCTACAAGACCTGGAAGAACAAAGAGACGCTCGTCGCTTCGCTCAACGAACTTATCGCGTTTCAGGACGAGGTTCTGCCCAACGCTCATGGCTCGGTTTACGTACCGCCGTCGAATATCCTTTCGGCCCGAGCGCGCCAGCTTATCGGCGCTGACGTTCCGCGCATTAAGACTATTGCCAGTACGTACTTTGAGGACGGTACCGACCTGCCCTACGTACAGGAGTTTGGCGTGGCGAGCGATGGCATTGTGGAGCAGCCACGTATTGTTTCGGGCGGCATGGTCAACGATTCCTATATGCGCCTAGCCGCCGTGTCCGAGCTCAACATGCACTACGTGAGTACGCACTTTATGCACCCGGACGACCTTTTGGACCCCGATCGCGGAGCCAAGGAGGGCTGGGAGGTCTACAAGGGCGGCCTGACCGACTACCTGGACTGGCTTACCAAGTCGGCGCCCGATCTGCGGCACCAGACGGCGTCGGAGTGCTCCGGTGCCATCCAGCGCTTTTCGTCGGTTACGGTGAACGTGGATACAAGTGCAGATGCCTGGACGCTCAGCCTGGGCAATTTCCACGACGAGGCGTGGCTCATGTTCCGCGCCAATAATGGCGAGCCGGGTGCGGTGACGGGTGGCGAACTGACGCACCTTACGGGCAATCTGTATCTGCTCAAGGCAAATGATAAGACCGTGACGATCGAGCGCAAGGAGGGTGGCGATAAATGAGAATCTGCTTGGTACTCGAGGGTTGCTACCCCTATGTGCACGGCGGCGTATCTACCTGGATGCATGGCTACATTACGGCCATGCCCGAGCACGAGTTTGTGCTGTGGGTGATCGGCGCGCATGCTGCCGACCGTGGCAAGTTTGTCTACGAGCTGCCCGGCAACGTGGTCGAGGTGCACGAGGTGTTCCTGGACGATGCCCTGCGGCTTTCGGGCGAGCAACATGAAGCCAGTTTTAACGACCGTGAGCGCGAGGCGCTACGCCGTCTGGTGTCGCTCTCCAATCCGGATTGGGATGTTCTGTTCGATATCTTCCACCGTCGTCGCGTGCATCCGCTCTCGTTTTTGCAGAGCCGCACGTTTATGGATATCTTTCGCGACGTGTGCCTGGCCGAGTATCCCTACACGCCCTTTGCCGATGCATTCCACACCATGCGCTCCATGTTGCTGCCCGTGCTCTACCTGTTGGGCAGCGATGTGCCGGTGGCCGATGTGTACCATGCCATCTCGACCGGCTACGGTGGCTTGCTCGCCTGCTTGGGCTCAAGCGTTCACCATGCGCCGGTGCTGCTGACCGAGCATGGCATCTATACCCGCGAGCGCGAGGAAGAGATCATTCGCGCCGATTGGGTGGTGCCGTCATTTAAGGACCGCTGGATTCGCTTTTTCTACCTGCTTTCGGAGGAGATCTACCGCCGCGCCTTCCGTGTGACGAGTTTGTTCCATAACGCCCGCAAGACGCAGATCGATATGGGCTGCGATGCGGACAAATGCATGGTCATCCCCAACGGCATCCAATTCGACCGCTTTAAGGGCATTCCCTTAAAGCCCGATGACGGCTGGGTGGACATTGGCGCGGTGGTGCGCCTGGCGCCCATCAAGGATGTCAAGACCATGATTTATGCCTTCTTTGAGCTGCACGAGCGCCTGCCCAAGGTGCGCCTGCACATCATGGGCGGCGTGGACGACGAGGAGTACGGCGCCGAGTGCCACGCGCTGGTCGAAACCCTGGGCGTGCGCGACCTGATCTTTACCGGCCGCGTCAACGTGGTCGAGTACATGGAAAAGCTCGACTTTACCATTTTGACGAGCATCTCCGAGGGCCAGCCGCTCAGCGTGCTGGAGTCGCTTGCAGCGCGCCGTCCCTGCGTGACGACTGAGGTGGGCTGCTGTCGCGAGCTTCTCGAAGGCGCCCCGGGCGACGACTTTGGCGTGGCGGGTTTTGTGACGCCGCCTATGTATCGCAAGGGCTTGGCCGATGCCATGGAACGCATGTGCACAAGCCGCGCTCGTCGCATTGAGATGGGGGAGCGCGGCCAGCGTCGCGTTGCCACGTACTTCTTGCACGAGCAGATGCTCGCCAACTATCGCGCGCTGTACGACGAGACGGCGCAAGCGTTTGACCTGCCCAGAGAGGGGGAGTAGCCGGTGGCCGGAATCGGTTTTGAGCTCAAGCGCCTGTTTAGGCGCAAGGGTCTGTTTGCCATGATGCGCGCCTATGGCTACGCTGGCATTGTGTGCACGGGCCCCATGCTGCTGGGCGTGCTGCTTCAGGTGGGTATCTTGGTGCTGTGCGGTCTGTGGGGCGTGGGACGCGCCAACCAAGACCTGCTGGTGTGCATGGTGACCTATACGCTGCTGGCGTCGCTTACGCTCACGAGCTTTTTCTCCATGCCGGTCACGCGCTTTTTGGCCGATATGTTGTTTGCCGAGCGCGAGGATGAGATACTGCCTTCGTTTTGGGGCTCCAACGCCATCATGCTCGTTGCGGGCACGGTGCTCTACGGCGTCTTTTTGCTGTTCTCGGGCGCCACGCTGCTGCAGGGGCTGCTGTGCCTGTGGCTGTTCAACATTATGATCGTCAACTGGAACGGCATGAGTTACCTCACGGCCATCAAGGATTACCGCGGCATCCTGTGCAGCTTTGCGGCTGCCATTGGCGTGGCGTGCCTGTGCGCCCTGGCCGCGCTGGCGCTGGGACTGCCGCCGGTCGAGGGCCTGTTGGCGTCAATTGCTCTGGGCTACGGCGTCATGCTCGCCTGGGACGTGGTACTGATGTACCGGTATTTTCCGCAGAGCGATCGCAGCCCCTGGCTCTATTTACGGTGGCTTGATCAGTTTATGCCGTTGGCGCTCACGGGCTTGTTTACCAACCTGGGCCTCTTTGCGCACTTGGTGATAATATGGGCCGGTCCCATTGGCGTGCAGGTCAAGGGCTTGTTTTATGGTGCGCCCTACCACGATGTGCCGGCGCTCATCGCGTTTTTGACGATCCTGGTCACGTCCGTCAACTTTGTGGTCTCGGTCGAGGTCAACTTTTATCCGCGCTACCGCGACTACTACAGCCTGTTCAACGACGGTGGCGTGGTGGGCGACATTGTGGTGGCCGAGGAGGAAATGCTTGCCACGCTCAACCGAGAACTGCGCTTTTGTGCGCTCAAGCAACTGTTTGTGACGGCGGCGGTCATCTCGCTCGAGACCACGGTGCTGTCGGCCCTACCGTTGGGCTTTAACAACCTGATGCACGGGTATTTCCGCACGTTATGCGTGGGCTATGGCCTGTATGCCGTGGGCAATACGGTGTTGCTCATCTTGCTGTACTTTACCGACTACAAGGGGGCCGTGCTGGCCTCGGGGCTGTTTGCTGGTGTGGCCGGGCTGGCGACTGCCGTTTCTCTGCTCTTGCCGCAGCAGTTTTACGGCTTTGGCTTTTTGTTGGGTGCAGCGGTGTTTTTTATCGTGGCGCTGCTGCGGCTCGATACCTATACCGCCAACTTGCCGTATCGTATCCTGAGCCAGCAGCCCATTGTGGCGACTGACAAGACGGGCTGGTTTACACAGCTGGGCCGCTTGCTCGACCGTGCCGAGCAGCGCTATGAGGAAGGTCGCCATAAGGGTGAGCCACATGGTGCGTTTGAGCGCGCAGCAGTTCACGTGTATCGCAACCATTGGGGAGGTTCTGATGACCGATAGGATGATGTCTCGCCGTTGCCTGTTTGAGGCGGCTGCCGGTGCGCTGTTGCTTTCGGGCTGCTCGGTGCAGGAAGACTCCTCGACCAAAAAGGTCAAAAAGCAGGGCAAGATTAAAAAGGCCGAGGCCTCCGACCAGTCCAAGCACCTGCGCGATAAGGACGAGCTGTACGAGGTCTACGACGACTCGGGCATTGTGACCATGTACCTGACGGTCTCGCGCGGTAACAGCTCCGAGAACACCGATCATAGCTGGGCCGAGATCAATACGTACTCGGTGTATGACTACGCCGACATGGGCGTGACGCGCTATCAGGTAATGGGGCTTTTGCAGGCGGGCGACGAAGACGGCCCGGTGGCCGGCGAGGTTGGCTATGGCGAGGAAGCGCCCAATGCTACCGTGCAGGTGCGTGGCCAGACGTCGAGCGGTTATACGCAGAAGAATTACAAGGTGGAGCTCAAAAAAGGAAAAGGTACCTGGCGCCAGCAGCGTGCGATTGCGCTCAACAAGCACATGGGCGAGGGTATGCGTTTTCGCAACAAGATGGCCTATGACCTTATCCGCGGGATTCCCCAGATGATGGGCCTGCGCACGCAGTTTGTGCATCTGTGGGTGTGCGACCAGACCGAAAAGTCCAACGATACCTTTGAGGACTACGGCCTGTTTACGCAGGTGGAGCAGCTCAACAAGACGGCGCTTAAGGCACATGGCCTGGATAAGAGCGGGCACCTGTACAAGGTGAACAGCTTTGATTTCCATCGCTACGAGGACACCATTAAGCTTGCCGATGATCCCGACTACAACCAGGCAAGCTTTGAAGGCATGCTCGAGATTAAGGGCGATACGGACCACACCAAGCTCATCGAGATGCTCGATGCGCTCAACGACGAATCGCAAAAGATCGATGGTGTGCTCGATACCTACTTTGATACCGAGAATTTGGTCTATTGGCTGGCGTTTCAGATTCTGACGGGCAACTGCGATACGCAGAACCGCAACTGCTATCTGTACAGCCCGCTTAACTCAAATACCTGGTACTTTTTGGATTGGGACAACGACGGCATGCTGCGCAAGCTGGAGCTGTCTCTTAAGGGGTTTTCGGACTATGCGAGCTGGGAGCGCGGCGTAAGCAACTACTGGGGTAACGTGCTGTTCAATCGTGCGCTGCGCAGCAAGGCGTTCCGCAGTGAACTCGACCGTGCCGTCAAGGACTTGCGCTCGTATTTGACCGAGACTCGCCTGGCCAAGATGATCAAGCACTACCGCGAGGTGACTGAATTCCTGGTCTTTGCTTCGCCCGATATCGACAATCTGCCTGTCACCAAGGACCAATACGAGCAGATCGCCGCGGCGATTCCCTCCGAGATCGAAGAGAACTATAAGAGCTTCCGCGAGAGCTATAAAAAGCCCATGCCGTTCTACATCGGCGTGCCGCAGATCGATAACGGTAAGCTGCGCATTAACTGGGATGCGTCCTACGACTTTAAGGCGCGCGACATTCGCTACACTGTAGAGCTTGCGCGCGACTATGCCATAAGCGACGTTGTCTTTAAGGCCGAGGACGTGCTGCTTCCCGAGGTGACCTGCGATGCGCCCGATACCGGCCAGTATTTTGTGCGCGTGCGTGCCACCAACTCCGACGGTTATACGCAAGATGCGTTTGACTACTATGTGACCGACGATGGTAAGCAGTACGGCATGAAGTGCTTTTACGTGCAAGACGGCGGTAAGGTCGTGGAGGATACGTATGAGGAGGGCTAGCGCTCTGCTTGAGCGCTTGGCGGCCCCGCCTGTGCGTGCCACGCAGGAGCGTTACCGCCACGAGCTCAAATATCTCATTAACGAGGGCGAGCACACCGCACTTGCCTGTCGCATGGCGCCGGTGTTTAAGCTGGACAAGCATGCGCGGGCGGGCGGTTACACCATTCGCAGCCTGTACTTTGACGACTACTGCAACTCGGCCTACGAGGAAAAAGACGCCGGTATTCTCATGCGCAAAAAGTATCGCGTGCGCATCTATAACGGCAGCGACAAGGTGATTAAGCTCGAGCGCAAAAAGAAGTACGGTAGCTGGATTTACAAGGAGGATGCGCCACTTACGCGCGGCGAGTTTGAGCAGATTCTGGCTGGCGACTACGACTTTTTGCTGAGGAGCCCTTATCCGCTCTGTCGCGAGTTCTACATTGAGTGCATCTGCAATATGATGCGCCCGAGGACCATCGTGGACTACGAGCGCGAGCCGTGGGTGATGGATGAGGGCACCGTGCGCATTGCGTTTGACATGAACGTGCGTGCCGCGGTGGGAAGCTTCGATATCTTTGACGTGACGCTGCCCGTGCTGCCAGTCCTGGAGCCCGGCAAGCTGGTGATGGAGGTCAAGTTTACCGAGTTTTGTCCGCAGCTGGTGCGCGATATGGTGCCGCCGGGCGCGGCCGAGCTTACGGCGGTCTCCAAGTACTGCCTGTGTTATGACAAGACCGCCTACCTGCGCGGATTTAACTACTGGGAATCGGATTTTGGGAACCGAGGGGATATTTAGACCATGAGCACCAGGGACTTTTTTAAGAACTCCGTCTTGGAGGCGTTTGGCCAGGTTGACCCTGCCAAGATTGGCCTTTCGCTGCTCGTGGCGCTCGCCATGGGCATCCTGATCTATTACGTCTACAAGCGCTTTTTTACCGGCGTGGTGTATTCGCGCAGTTTTGCCGTGACGCTCGTGGGTATGTGCGTGCTTACCTGCATGGTTACGCTCGCGATCTCGACAAACGTGGTCATCTCGCTCGGTATGGTCGGTGCTCTGTCCATCGTCCGCTACCGCACGGCGGTCAAGGACCCGCTCGACCTGCTGTATCTATTTTGGGCCATTACCACGGGCATTACGGCCGGCGCCGGCATGTATGCGCTCGTGGGGCTCACGGCGGTGGTGATCGTGGTGATGATCGCCGGCTTTGCGAGCCACCAGGACAAGTCGCGCGTGTACATGATGGTCATCCACTACACGGGCCAGACCACCGGCGACGATATCGTGCGTGCATTTGGGCGCACCAAATTCACCGTCAAGTCCAAGACGATGCGCGGCGACAAGGTCGAAATGGCCGCCGAGGTGTTCTCTGACGGTGCGGATATGCCCTATGCCGACGCCATTCGCGCGCTCGACGGCGTGGAAGACCTAACGCTCATCCAGTACAACGGCGAATATCACGGCTAACTATGTCCGGCGTTTTAACAAACGCCGGACCGCTCGACGCTGCGCGGACATCTGCCGGGCGATCTGCCGCTCAAACCGTCGCTCGCGTACATAAAGTACGCTTCGCTCCTCTTTCGCGGCACCTCGTCACGGCAGCTGCCCGCTCGCTGACGTTTGCTCGACCTGGGCGGTTGAAATGATCCATGGGCCCGTCTCATTTGCTCAATTTGCTGGCATGGTTTGGGTATTATGGTGAAAGCGATTTCAACGACAGGGGTTCTCGTGGTAAAGATGAAAGATGTGGCCGAGCTGGCCGGCGTTTCGAGCGCCGCCGTCTCGCGCTACCTCAACGGTGGCTACATATCGACGGACAAGGCCGAGCGCATTAAGAAGGCGATTGAGCTGACAGGATACGTGCGATCCAGCCAGGCTCGTGCGCTGCGCACCGGCTCCACCAAGCTCATCGGCGTCATCGTGCCCAAGATTAACTCGGAATCCGTTAGCCGCATTACCGCCGGTATTGGCCAGGTGCTCGGTCGCCGTGGCTACCAGATGCTGCTTGCCAATACCGACAACGCGGCCGATCGCGAGCTCGAGTACCTCGATTTATTCCAAAACCACCCGGTCGATGGCATTGTGCTGGTGGCAACTATGATTACCGACGAGCATCGCCGGGCGATTGAGTCGTGCCGTGTGCCCATTGTGTTGATCGGCCAGCATGTCGAGGGTGCGGCGTGCGTCTATCACGACGATTACGAGGCTGCCTTTGAGCTGGGCCGTGCGCTTGCGGGTCGCGTGGACGGCAAGATCGCTTACATTGGGGTTACCGAGGAGGACCGCGCGGCCGGTTATGACCGCCGTCGCGGTTTTGAGGCCGGATTGCGCGCCGCGGGTAACCCGCTCGATGCCGCCTTGATTCGCCTCGGCTCGTTTACGCTCGACTCGGGTTATGGTGCGGCGCGTGAGCTGCTTTCCGTCGCTCCCGATGTTTCGTTTATCGCCTGCGCGACCGATACCATGGCGGCGGGCGCGCTGCGTGCCATCGATGAGGTTCGCGGCATGGGCGAGGGCATACACCGCGTGAGCGGTTTTGGCGACAATGCGTTTTTGCGCGCGCTGACGGGCGGCATTCCCACCGTGCATTATGGTTACCTGACCAGCGGCGTCGAGGCGACCAATATGCTGCTCGACGCGCTCGATGGCGAGGAGGGGGAGAGCGGCCTGCGGACGCTCAAACTTGGGCATCAGCTCATGAATGTCTAGTCCTTGGACGCGTCTGCCTGCCTTTGAGTCCCCCGTTTTTTGTCCCAAAACTACCATTCGCCGGCTAATTCCTACCGTTCACCCTACTGTGAAAACGATTGCAGACATATGAAACTGAAAACGATTACAGTGTAAGTGTCAAAGATGGCCGGGTGCAGATGCGCCCGTTGGAGGAAAGGGAAGTCATGGACTACCGCAAATCAGCCCAAGAGGTGCTCGACGACATCGGTGGCGCCGGCAACGTTGTTTCGGCCGCACACTGCGCCACGCGTCTGCGCCTGGTGATTGCCGATAACGCCAAGGTCGACAAGGAGGCCCTCGAGAATATCGACGGCGCCAAGGGCGTCTTTGAGGCCCAGGGCCAGCTCCAGATTATTTTTGGCACTGGCACCGTCAACAAGGTCTACGACGAGTTCATTGCGCTCAGCGGCGTCGAGGCTGCCACCAAGGCCGAGGTCAAGGAGGCCGCGGCTCAGCAGCAGAACATCTTTATGCGCGCCATTAAGGTGCTCGGCGATATCTTCGTCCCCATTATTCCCGCCATCGTGGCCTCGGGCCTGCTGCTGGGAATCATGAGCGCCCTCAACTTTATGGCGTCCAACGGCTTTATCGCGCTCGATACTAATAACTTTATCTACAAGATCGCCGATCTGGTCTCGGGCACGTCCTTTGGCTTCCTGCAGATCCTGATTGGTTACTCCGCTGCTAAGGCCTTCGGCGCCAACCCGTACCTGGGTGCTGTCGTCGGTGGCGCATTCATCAACTCCTCGCTGCAGAGCGCCTACACGGTTGCCTCCGAGGGCGTGCAGACCATGGTCACCGTTATCCCCGGCGTGTACAGCTTTGAGTGGGTCGGCTATCAGGGCCACGTTATCCCCATCGTTATCGCCTGCGCCATTCTTGCCTTCCTGGAGAAGCGCCTGCACAAGGTTGTTCCCGAGATGTTCGACCTCTTTGTGACCCCGCTTGTCTCCGTGTTCGTGACCGTGCTCGTGACGCTCGTTGCCGTCGGTCCCATCTTTGTCTGGGCTGAGAACGCCATCCTCGGTCTGATTCAGGCCCTGCTGACCCTGCCCTTCGGCATCGGTTCCTTTATCGTCGGCCTGTTCTATGCCCCCACGGTCGTTACCGGTATCCACCAGATGTACACCGCCATCGATCTGGGCCAGCTCGCTCAGTATGGCGTGACCTATTGGCTACCCATCGCCAGTGCCGCCAACATCGCTCAGGGTGGTGCCGCGCTCGCCGTTGCCTTTAAGACCCGCGATGCCAAGATCAAGGGCTTGGCGCTTCCTTCGGCCCTGTCCGCCTTCATGGGCATTACCGAGCCTGCCATCTTTGGTGTGAACCTGCGCTTCTTTAAGCCCTTCATCGCCGGCTGCATCGGCGGTGGTTGCGGTGCCCTGGTCTGCGCGCTCACCTCGCTTGCTGCCTCCGGCACGGGCGTTACCGGTATCTTCGGTATCCTGCTGTGCCTGGCCCAGCCCGTGCAGTACGCGATCATGTTTGCGGTCGCCGCGCTGGTTTCCTTTGCTATCTCGTTTGTCCTGTACAAGGACGAGCCCAAGGCTTCCGAGCAGGCGTAGGAGACTTTGATTGAGGGGATGCCCGCGGGTTGTATGCTCGCGGGCGTTTCCCGTATCTGGTGCCGATCTCAGGCGCCTTGTTACTTTCGATCCGTTAGGACTTTGATATGTCTAATGCACTTGGTCGCGACCTTGCAAAGCTGGTTGCTGCTGTTGACGCTGCCGCCTCTGAGTGCGGTCATGGCGCGTATGGCCAGCACTTCCATATTATGCCGCCGGCGGGTTGGCTCAACGACCCCAACGGTCTCTGCCAGGCAGATGGCGTGTTCCACGCTTATTTTCAATATGCGCCGTTTGATGTCGAGGGTGGCGTTAAGCTCTGGGGCCATGCGACGAGTCGCGATCTTATGACGTGGGACTACGTTGGCGCCCCGCTGCTGCCCGACGAGCCGTTCGATTGCCACGGTGTGTATTCGGGCTCCGCGCTTGCCGAGGACGGTCGCATCCGCGTGCTCTATACGGGCAACGTTAAGCTTTCCGATTCGGACGGGACGTACGACTACGTCAATACCGGCCGCCGCGCCGATACTGTTTATGTCGAGAGCGTTGATGGCCTTGCCGGTCGGGAGTTCAGCCAAAAGCGCGTGGTGCTGGCGTCCGAGGATTATCCCGAGGATTTGACCTGCCACGTGCGTGACCCCAAGGTGTGGCGCGATGATGATGGGCGTTACCACATGGTGCTGGGCGCGCGTCGTCGCGTGGACGGTCCGCATGTCGATAGTCGATTTTGTGCCATGCACGGCGAGGGTGCCGGGCGCGATGTGGGTGAGATCCTGGTGTATGGCTCGGCCGATATGCTGAGTTGGGAGCTCGAGAGCCGTGTGTCTACGCCCGAGCGCTTTGGCTTTATGTGGGAGTGCCCGGGATACCTTGAGCTTGAGGCGGATGGCGGTGTACCGGCAAGGTTTCTGTCTTTCTCTCCCCAGGGGCTCGAGGGCGGCCGTTGGGACCGCGGCAACGTATACGCTGCTGGCTACATGCCTGTAACGGGCGACATTGCCGGTGGTGACGGTGCCTATGAGCTGGGCGAGTTCCGCCTGTGGGACGCCGGTTTTGACTTCTATGCTCCGCAGGAGTTCATGTCCGAGGATGGTCGCCACATTCTGATCGGCTGGATGGGCATGCCCGATGAGCCGACCTATGGCAACGCGCCTACCGTGGCGTGCGGCTGGCAGCACTGCATGACGGTGCCGCGCGAGCTTACGGCCGGGGATGGCGGCGTGGCGCTGCAGCAGCCGGCGCGCGAGATCGAGCTCCATTATGCCTCGGTGCGTGTGGGGGAGGGCTCGTTGGAGGTTGCTGGCGATACTTGCTTTGACGTTGTTGCCGACGGTGTCGACGACGCGTTTGCCGCAACCGTTGATGGCGAGCTGAAGCTGGCGTTTGTGGCCGCTGAGGCCGAACTGCCTTCGCACTTTGAGATGCGATTTACCGATGAGGGTCGCGCTTCTGCCGGCTGCGGTCGTACCGTGCGCTGGGAGCCCGTCGACGAGGTTCGTAACGTGCGCATTGTTGGCGATGTCTCGTCGGTCGAGGTGTTTGTGAACGATGGCGCGCTCGTGTTTTCGACGCGCATCTATCCCGAGGCCTATGGCGTGACCGTTGACGCTCCGGGTGCGAGCGTGAACTATCACACGCTCAACATCTAGGTGTTTCGTCGCATATCGGCGCTATACTGCAGCCGTTGCCCACGATGCGGGAAACATCCGCATCGTGGGTTTTTGTTAATGAAGGGAGGTTGCCGTATGGGCGTACAGCAGCTAGAAGAGGCCTGGGCTTTGAGGACCGGCGCGCGTGAGGCGCGGTTGCTTGCGGCCCCCCATGTGCCGGCAGGGCTGTCGCAGCTGGGGATTGTGCGTCCCGGTGACCGCCTGGTGACCTTTGCGGACGACTTTGTCGATGCGTTTGCGAGCGGCTTTGATTGCTGCGATGTCGCGCTGGTGGGCTCGCCGTCCGCCGAGGCGTTTGCCGCTGCGTCCGAGGGCTTTGATGCTTCGTTCGATGCCGAGGGACCGCACCTGTGGTGGTTCGTTAACTCCATCGGCGGGTTTGGTCTGCGTGTGCCCGATCTGCGTGCGCTGGGTCGGGCGTCGCGTGAGGCCCATGCGCTGCTGGTTGTTGACAACACCGTGGCGTCGGCTTTTGGCTGCGATCCGCTGCGGCTGGGTGCCGTGCTGTCGCTCGAGGCGCTCGACCGCGTGTGTGCTGGTAAGGCGCCGCGCAAGCTCGTTGCCGCTTCGGTGGCGCGCTCGCAGCTCAAGCGCCATCGTGTGGATGCTGCTGCCGAGTGCGCGCATGCGTTGTTTACGGGCTGCGGTGCTTTATCACTCGACCTTTCTACTGAGGAGGCCGACGTGCTCGAGCACGGGTTGCCCTCGCTTAACGTCCGCATGCAGGCGCATTTCGACCGCGCCCGTGCGCTGGCCGAGTATCTGGCCGCCAACGAGATGGTGCGCAACGTGCGCTATCCCGGTCTGAGCTCGCATCTCGATCATGCGGTTGCCACGGGAATCCTCGAGCATGGCTTTGGCCCGGCAGTTGAATTCGACCTTATCGAGCGTAGTGCGTGCGAGCTGTTCGATGCTTTGCCCGGGGAGTTTCGCACATCGCTTGCCGGCGGCGCAACGACGCGCCTTTCAGCCCCAAGCGGCAAACAGGGGAGCACCATCCGCCTCTTCGCCGGTACCGACGATCCCTTGATCGTGGCCGCCACCCTAGATAATGCCCTCCGCAACTAGCTAAATCATCCTCGACTCCATAAGTTGCGGTGAAATATGGATTGATTTACGGCTTTAACCGCATAAACAGTCCCTATTTCACCGCAACTTATGAGAGGGGGTTGTGTAGCTATAAAGCCCCGTCCTAAATTGTCTACTTTTTGATGCTGGCGATGAGGGCGTTGGCTTTGGTGGCGATGACGTTGTTAATGTCGGCCTGCAGCTCTTCGTAGGCCGCTATGGCTCGCTCTCCGGCGGGGGTGAGGGTGGATCCGCGGGCGCCGTCGCGCTCGATGAGCTTGCAGCCCAGCTGCCCTTCCGCCTCGTTCACAATGCGCCAGGCTTTGGAGTATGCCATGCCCATGCTCTTGGCGGCACGGTTGAGCGAGTGCTCTCGGGCGATACCCTGCAGCAGCAAGACACAGCCGTGGCCGAAGACGCCCGGCAAATCCTTGTCGCACGCTTGAATGACCAACTTTGCCGTCGTCTTGTACTCCATACGCTCCACGTCTCCCCGCTAAAGTGTTTGCTGGGCAAACGCAAAGCCTGCGTCAAACCCTCGTGTGCTCTTCTTAAATCATGCATTGTAGCAGTCAAAGTGCGTTAAGATACTTCCCCAGTATTGGGCGCCCAAGGTTGGGCTGGGTCCTACGAGGCCTGCAGCCGACCGGTCGCATGGAAAAAGGAGAAACATGGCTACGTTCTTTCCCGGTGAGTCCCACACGTTTTCGGAGTATCTGCTGGTCCCTGGTTACTCGTCCTCGCAGTGCATCCCCAACAACGTCTCTCTTAAGACGCCGCTGACCCGCTTTAAGCGCGGTGAGAAGCCGGCAATCACCCTGAACATCCCCATGGTTTCCGCCATCATGCAGTCCGTCTCGGGCGTCGACATGGGTGTCGCGCTCGCTACCGAGGGTGGCCTGTCCTTCATTTACGGTTCCCAGAGCGCCGAGTCCGAGGCCGCTATGGTCAAGGCCGTCAAGGATCACAAGGCCGGTTTCGTTCAGTCCGATTCCACGCTGACCCCCGACATGACCATGGAGCAGGTCATCGAGCTCAAGGAGAAGACCGGTCACTCCACCATGCCGGTTACCGACGACGGCACTCCCAAGGGTAAGCTCCTGGGCATCGTCACCAGCCGTGACTATCGCCCCAGTCGCGATGACCACCAGACGAAGGTCTCCGAGTTCATGACCCCGCGTGAGCAGCTCATCGTGGGCGACAAGAACATCAGCCTCAAGGTTGCCAACGACGTCATCTGGGACAACAAGCTCAACGCCCTGCCCATCGTCGACGACAACGATCACCTCATGGGCATTGTCTTCCGCAAGGACTACGACAGCCACAAGACTAACCCCAACGAGCTGCTCGACGGCGACAAGCGCTACATGGTCGGCGCCGGTATCAACACCCGCGACTATGCCGAGCGCGTTCCGCTGCTCATCGAGGCCGGCGCCGATGTCCTGTGCATCGACTCCTCCGAGGGCTTCAGCGAGTGGCAGAAGCGCACCATCGAGTGGATCCGTGCCAACTATGGCGAGGACGTCAAGGTCGGTGCCGGTAACGTCGTCGACGCCGAGGGCTTCCGCTTCCTGGCAGACTGCGGTGCCGACTTCATCAAGGTCGGTATCGGCGGCGGTTCCATCTGCATTACCCGCGAGACCAAGGGCATCGGCCGTGGCCAGGCAACCGCACTTATCGAGGTTGCAAAGGCTCGTGACGAATACTTCCGCGAAACGGGCGTGTACGTTCCCGTTTGCTCCGATGGTGGTACGGTATACGACCATCACATCACCCTGGCACTTGCCATGGGTGCCGACTTCATCATGTTGGGTCGCTATTTCGCTCGTTTCGACGAGGCTCCCAACAACAAGGTTGTGGTAAACGGCCAGCACATGAAGGAATACTGGGGCGAAGGTTCCAGCCGTGCACGCAACTGGCAGCGCTATGACCTGGGCGGCAGCAAGAAGGGCATGACTTTCGAAGAGGGCGTAGATTCCTACGTTCCCTACGCTGGTCCCTTGAAGGACAACGTTGATCTTACGCTTTCCAAGGTTCGTTCCACTATGTGCAACTGCGGCGCGCTCACCATTCCCGAGCTGCAGGACAAGGCAAAGCTTACGGTTATCAGCTCCACTTCCATTGTCGAGGGCGGCGCGCACGATGTTCTGCTGAAGGACAAGACTCCTTTCGTTAGCAACACGCGCTAGAGTTTATACGGCGCAAACGAAAACGTTTCGTTTGGCTTATCATTTACGGCTCTTCATAAAATCTCCCCGTTTCGCCCTGTGCGAATAGGGGAGATTTTTTTATATTTGAACTGGCATACAGTGTTCACAGGTAAAACGTGTTCCAATCCGAGAAAGTGGACGATTAGGTCAAAACTGACGGGTACGCTAAACTTCTTCCTATGGCTACACGAGTACATAAAGCGCTTACCGCA